>JGIcombinedJ30088_10000653_pt1 | contig 36678 bp, 35 predicted proteins | sample PinacodermPK_FD_30088 | JGI IMG/M metagenome (IMG submission 30088)
GCTTAAAATACTTGCTTGGAATGGGCAGTATTACTTCAGCATTGACACCCGGTATCCGGCGGGCGCTCGCCACGGCGCTGTATCGTGACCAGAGCCTGTCTCTTGGCCACGCCGCACGATTCGCCGGTCTCGCGATTGGCGATTTCGTCAGCCATTTGTCCCGAAAAGGCATTCCCGTAGTAAAAGGAACCGCAGCCAGCGTGCATGAGGACACGGAGGTAATCACCGCATGGCGGAAAGGCTCGTCGCAGCAGACGCCAGGTCCCTGATCGGACTGGCTGCGGCCGGGGCGTTCCATCTGCTCCGAACACTGTTTGATCAAATCACCGTAACGGCAGCGGTTCGCGACGAGGTGTTGGCCGGCAGTCAACTGCCAGACGCCGACGAGCTCGCGGAGGCCATTCGCGACGCAACGTTACCCCATGTAGCGGCGCTGCGGCGCACGGGTTTAGCATGGGAGCAATAGCACCCTGGGAGGTTCGACATGGGTTATATCGACGGTTTCGTGATGGCGGTTCCGACCGCCAACAGGCAGGCTTTCATCGACCACGCGCGCGGCTTCGATGGCCTTTTGATCGAGCTCGGCGCCACCCGCGTGGTCGAATGCTGGGGCGACGACGTGCCCGACGGCAAGCACACCGATTTCCGCAAGGCGGTCAAGGCGAAAGATGACGAAGCGGTTGCCTTTTCCTGGATCGAGTGGCCCGACAAGGCGACCCGCGACCAGGCGATGGCGCGGATGGACGAGCTGGCGAAGACCGACAGCCGGTTCGATCCGGACAAGAACCCGATTCCGTTCGACGGCAAGCGGATGATCTTCGGCGGATTCGAGACGGTCTATGAGATTTGAGGTGGAATTTAGCGCTTGTGCAATGAATGGGTAAATTATTAGTGGCACTTTATATTTGCCCAACTATATTTCAGCACTTTCTCCGGCTGGCTGCGGGGCGTGCTGCATGCATCCTGAACCTGAACTCCCTCGGTGACGATTGCGGTATATCAAACGTAACGGCGGGGAAATGGCTTGATTTACTGGAGACCGGTTTCGTCGTATTTCGCTTGCCGCCGTTCTTTCGCAACGTGAAAAAGCGGCTGACCAGGAGGCCCAAGCTGTACTTCCACGACACCGGTCTGGTTTGCTGGCTATTGGGCATTCAATCGCCCGGGCAACTCCGCTCGCACCCGTTGCGCGGACAGATTTTCGAGAATTGGGTGGTGTCCGAAATCGTAAAGCTGCGGTACTGCGTGGGCCAGATTCATGGACTGTTTTTCTACAATGAGAGAAACCGTGTTGAAACGGACCTGGTTATCGAATCCCCGGGTAATTTTCTCCTGCTGGAGTGCAAGTCTTCCGCCACGCCGGCTGCGAGAATGTTCAACGGTGTGCGTCGCGTACAAAGTCACTTCCATGAAATGGGGTTACAGGCCGATATTGCGGTAGCCTACGGCGGCGATGAACTGCAGCAATGGTCGCAAGGAACTTTGATTCCCTGGCATTCGATGGAAGCTCATGCTTCGCCAAGCAAGAAACAGTAGCGTCGCGGCGCCCATGTAGCCTGCGGCATACGAGCAGAAACCGTGGCCGGCAAGCGGATGATCTTCGGCGGATTCGAGACGGTCTATGAGGTGTGAACCGACATGTGCGGACGATTCACCCAGCGTTTTTCCTGGCAGCAGGTCCATGACTACATGAACCTGCTCGGCGAACCCGTGGAACTGGCCCCGCGCTACAACGTCGCTCCCGGCCAGCAGGTAGCGGCGGTCCGGACGTCCGACAATGGCCGTCGCCTGTCCATGCTGCGCTGGGGCCTGCTGCCGGCCTGGGCGAAGGACCCGAACATGGGTTACCGAATGATCAACGCCCGCTCCGAAACCGTGGCCAGCAAGCCCGCGTTCCGGTCCGCTTACCGCTCAAGAAGGTGCCTGATTCCCGCCGACGGGTTCTACGAATGGGTTCGGGAGGGATCCGTACGCCAGCCCTGGCTCGTCGATTTGACGGACGGCGAGCTGATGGTCTTTGCCGGCTTGTGGGAACGCTGGCGCGTGCCCGAAAACACTCCCTTGCCACGCTCGCTCCAGAACGCGGCGCCGGGCGACGCCATCGAAACCTGCACCGTGCTGACCACGCAGGCCAACGAGGCGATGAAGCCCATCCACCACCGCATGCCCGTCATCCTGCCCGAAGACGCATTCGCGCCCTGGCTGGCCGGCGAGGACATCGCGCTGGACCCTTACCCGTCCGAGGCCATCAGCGTCCGGCCCGTCAGCCGCTGGGTCAACAACGCCGCGCACGAAGGCCCGCGCTGCATCGAACCGATTCCTGCGAACTAAGCCCCCGTTCCGGTCGTTGCCGCTGGTATTCTTAAGAGCAATGAAGAAGTACCTGCCTGCGCTCGCCGTCCTGGCTCTGGCCGGATGCGCGCACTCGCAATATCGGACCACATACCTTGAAGAATATGCCGGGCATGACTGTATCGAATTGCAAGCGGAGCGCCTGACCGTCGAAGCCGAACTCGATCCCAGGTGGCGGCAAGGCTATTCCAGCCGAAACGCGCCCGATAGCGTTCAGTCTTTTGCCGTGACCCACACTGAACCTCCGCACACCATTTACGACGTTTACCCGGCATCCATAGACGTGAATCCTGCCCGGGTCATGCGTCAGAAAGACAGATTGCGCAACCACGCCAAGTGGCAGGCCCTGGTGCGGCTGGAACAGAACAAGAGCTGCGTCCCTGAAGCGGTTGGCGGCGGTGCTGTCGCCGGAGTGCCGTCAGGCTATTGAGAGGCGTTCGCCCCCCCGCCCCCGCCACCCAGGAAGAAGTACATGTCACGCCTGGAGGGGGTTGAAATCTGAAAAATAAATTTGTCTGGGTTGCTGTTCCGCTGGTTGCGGTGCTGTGCGCCGTTGCTTACGTTTTCTTCGCCGGCGACCCGCAGGGTCCGGCCGTGAGCGCCGAATCCGAGTTGGCATTTCCCGCGACTTCCGAAACTCTTGCTGACGGGCAACCGGCTGCAGTCGAGCAAGAGCAAGAGCAAAAGAGCGAAACCGGTCCAGCGCTCGCGCCGGATGAGCGCCCATTGGAAAGAAAGAGCAAGACGAAAGGAGACCGGACGCACTTCTCCATTGGTCACGGAGACATTGGTTACGTGGACGTCTATTCGATCATGCAAGGACGCAATCCTTACAGCATCGTTCACCTTTTGCAGGCTCACCAGGAGCTGACCGGCGCCGACGATTCGCTTGAAATCACAATCGAAGATATATCCGAAAATGCAATCTGGGGGCAGGGGGTGCGTTATCGGCAGACCATAGACGGGCGACCTTTAAGACAAGGGGGAACAGTATTCTTCCAACCGGACGGCACTGTGACCCGGATGGATGGGAACCTGGTCAGTTCCCAATCGCTTAACGCCGGAGACGTGTTGATCCTGTCGCCTGAAGCCGAAGCCATTGCGCTGAATGTTGCGGCTCGCTACGCCGAAAATATGGAACCGGAAAATCCCGAGTGGAGCGACGTGCCCGTAACACTCACGGCCCGCTCCGCCGAAATGCGCTACGACCTCGACTCTGACCACAACCTGGTGCGACATTGGAACGTTGCAGTACGCATTGCCGGCCCCGCCGTGGATGTCCTGATAGTATCAATATCTCCTGATACCGGCGAGGTGGTCCGCGTGGATAGCGGGATAGTTCAATGAACTACTACCGGGTCAACCGTTCTAAATGAATGTGGCCACCAGCAATGGGGAATACTACTTTCGCAGTCTCAGCATTAGCCTTTTCTTTCCAAAAACCACCCTTTTAGGCGATTGACGTTAGCGTGTAATTTATCTAGTATTCGAGCATTCGCCCCTTGGCAGTACGCCATGCTCCCAGCCTGTTTACGGTTGGTGATCTTGAGCAAGGCCGATCCCTCGGGGCTTTTCATTTAGGGAAAGGGCACATAGGGAAATGATCAAGGCTGCGATTCTCATCGACGGCGGCTACTTTCTAAAACGACTTCCCGTGGTACGTCCGGACATTTGCGCAATCGAAGCTGTCGACGTTGCCAAAGCTGTAGGCCAGTTGATACGAGGACACCTGAGCCAACTTAATGAAGTGTACAAGGCAAAGAACCCGCTTCAGCTTCTGTATCGAGCTTTCTACTACGACGCGTGGCCCTATGAAAGAAAGGGGCACACACCTATAGACAAGCACCCAATAGATTTTTCAAGCACTCCGGAAGCACTGTTCCGGAATGAGTTGTTCGAAGCCTTGCGAGGGTCACCGAATCTCGCCGTACGACTGGGCGAGGTACGTAAGGACCCTAGTCAATCATGGACTCTTAAGGCTGAACCGCAGAAAGAGCTACTGAGGGGTAGTCTTGCCGTCCAACAACTTGCGGACAATGACTTTGCACCTACCTTGCGGCAGAAAGGGGTTGATATGCGTATTGGTTTGGATATCGCGTCAATCACCTTGAAGCGACAAGCACAAGTCATCATTCTTGTCTCCGGCGACGCTGATTTCGTTCCCGCGGCCAAACTGGCCCGGCGGGAAGGCATGCAATTTGTGCTAGATCCACTCTGGCACAGCATTTCTCCTGACCTGTTCGAGCATGTTGACGGCTTAAGGAGCGGTTTCTACAAGCCACCTTCTCAGAAACCCGACCCTGCGCGGCACGATTCCATATGAAGAGCGGTACCGTTCTCGCGGTATTCTTCTGTGCCAATATTGTTTATCAGCATCAGCGTACAGGTCACGTGGTTTTCGTCCTGCTACAGGACGTTAAGGGCCGATTGACTCCTTCATGCAGCTCACCGAATTCAAACATGCCCCCGGTGCTGTAGTCGAAGGAAAAGCGATTGCAGGTGAGCGCGAAAACCAAGCCTACTGGCTAAATCCCACCGTCAATGTGTCCAACCTCAGGGGGTCACTCCATTATCGGGACAAAGGTGGATATCTTTAAGCGCTGAGTTAGTGCTGTGTCATCTGCTTGGATAACACGGATAAGAACATATGCGAAAGAGCAGGTAGCTAATGCGGCAGGTTATACACTTTATATTGGTTCCGGACGGCAGTGCCGCTCGCAGGCTTCGTCGCATGCTTGCCACACAAGCGCCCTGTCAGGGCATTCTTCTCGGGACCTGGCCGGAACTGATCGAGCAGGCCAAAAGCGCTTATTTGACTTCACCGCAGACGGGCGACTGGAATAATCGTTTTCATAGCGCGCTTGAAAAATTACCCGATGCGTTCTGGTCCAATAGTTTTGAGGTGTCGCCCGAGGAAACGGCAGCTGAAGTCGAGGCGGCACTTTCTCTCCTTGTGGGCGCAACAGAAGCGGGCAGCGAGATTGTCATCGCGGATTCTGTCCAGCTTCCGGAACGACCCCGCAAGCATGTTCAGGATATTGTGCGATTACTCCATGAGCTTGATGGTCGATTGCCTGATGAACTGCACGCCATACAACAACTGCTATCCACTGCACCGAATACCGCCATACGACAATTAGCGGTTTATCGTATTGAAGGTTTCCCCTCGTTGACGCGCTGGCAAGTGGCGTTGATCGATAAGCTGAATGCGGACGCTGGAATTGAGCGCGACGCTGAAAGGATGCGTCTTCTGGAATCGCTATCGCTCGATGCTTCGCCAGCAGCGCCGCAGACCAGTCTTCAGGCTTTACAACAGCAACTGTTTGCTGCGCCGGAGGAAAAGCCATCGCTGGACACTACCGTGCAATGGCTAGGTGTCAGGGATTCTCTGACAGAAGCCGAAGTGGCGGCTGGCATGGCCCAGCAGATGCTGGCGGAAAACCCGGATGTGAAACCATCCGACATTGGGCTGCTGATGCCCGATAGCTTTGGGTACTCTCTCGCCGTTAACGACGCGTTTTCGGCGGCTGGTCTGCCGCTTTCAGGCTTGCCCGTGGACCACTGGCAACGCGATCTAGGGCGTGAAGCGCTCTTTCATTTTCTGTACTGCCGACAAAAACCTTCACCCGCGATGGCACTGGCTGTTTGCTTGTCCTCCCCATTGATGCCCTGGTCCAATGAGCAGGGTGCCGAATTGGCCCAGGCGGTGATGGATGGCGATTATCGGTTACGAGCATTCCCAACGGCGACACAGTCTGACCGACAGATGCTGGATCTGTTGCGTGAAGGTGATGAGAGTCCAGAAACCCTGGTGGCGGCAATTCAGACATTTGTGGGTTTGTTGGATGGAGGCGAGCAATTTGAGTCTCACGTCTATCACGCGAAGGCGAAGACTGAGGAATTGTGCACTGCATTAGCGGGTAAGACGGAAATCGATTGGGCTCCGTTGCGGCGTCTATCGAGCCCAAAGAACATCAGTACCGGCGAATCGCCGAAATTCAACCTTGAAGGCATCACCGTATGGCGTGAATCCCAAGAGGCCTGGCGTCCGGTTCGCTTTCTGATCGTGCTTGGCTTTGCCTCAGGCCATTACCCGGTAGCCAGCGGCGATTCCGCGGTGTTTGTCTCCGATGATTTGCTCGCCATTCAGGACACCTTGGGGTTATCGCTAGCAACGCCTGCAGACCAGATGCGAGACCGGCGGGCACGATTCAAACGCCAGTTGGCAGCGGTCGCCGATTTTGTGTGCTTTTTGATTCCTCGCCGGGATTCCAGTGGCGCATCCCAGTCACCGTCAGAGTCTCTGGTATTCATGAGCCAGCTATACAGCGGTATCGATGATGCGGAATCGTTGATCCTTGAGATGGATGTCGCGTCGGACCGTGATCGCGTTCGATTCCTGCCGACTATCGAGCCCGAGCCACCCAGTTTGCCACGAGAGATAGTCGCCGAGGACATCCAGTTCGGCGTTGATTTGCTGGCGCTGCGCACCGATGCAGAAGGCAATCTGCGGCCAGAGTCACCCAGTAGCCTGGAGACCTTGATGGTTTCACGGCTGGCCTGGCTGCAGCGGCGAATCAATGCAGAACCCTTGGGCTGGGAGCCTGAGCGCCCCGATGTCATGTTATTGGGCACCTTGACCCACCAGGTTCTTGAAGAGCTTTTTCAGGTGTCTCGCCCCATACCCGATCCGGTGATTATTGACTCACAGATTGAGCCGCTGCTGGATTCAGCCATCAGGACCCATGCGCCATTCCTGCGCGCCGCGCAATGGCAGGTTGAGCGTAAGCACCTGGCATCCAGCATTCATAAGGCCGCCGTGGCGTGGCGCGAGGTGCTGGTGACCTTGAAGGCCGAGATTCTCGGTACGGAAGAATGGCTTCAGGGGACGCTCGATGGCCTTCCTATTCATGGCCAGGCGGATATTTTGCTCGGCCTGCCCGATGGCCGATTGCTGGTGGTGGACTACAAACGATCCAGTGCCAACAGCCGCCGACCGCGGATGCAAAAAGGTTACGACAGTCAGGCAAACCTGTACCGCACCATGCTGCAAACGGGAGGCCCCAAGAGCGAAGACAATGTTCCGCTGCTGGACAGGCTGCGGGCAGGGGACACCACCGGCATTGTGTATTTCATGACGAATGACCAGACCTCGCTGTCTGATGCGTTAGTCGTGGAATCCCACGTCATCCCGGGTTGGGAGGTCCTGGAAGGCGATGTGGCCCATCTGGCTATGGACCTAATCAGGGAGCGATTGCGGGAGGTCAGTGCAGGCCAGCTGTATCTGAATCGGGAGGGTGATGCACAGTTTTTCGACAAGCAGGCCGGCGTGAAGCCCTATGCATTGGATAACAGCGCGCTGGTACCGCTCTTCACGCTTCCCGGTGAAGCCAGGGAGGCCGAATAATGTTGCCAGCATTGACGATTATTCCGGCCGGGGCAGGGTCCGGTAAGACCTACACCATTCAACGGCAGTTAGGCGAATGGGTGGTTGCGGGCCGCATCGCGCCCGAACGGATTGTGGCGGTGACCTTCACCGAAGCCGCTGCGGCCGAATTGCGTGAACGCATTCGCGCGAAGCTGCTCAGTCTCGGGCGCCTGGAAGATGCGTTAAAACTGGATCAGGCCTATATCTCTACGATTCACGGTTTCGGCTTGCGATTGCTGACTGAATTTTCCTTCGACGCAGGATTATCACCCAGGCCCCGTCTGTTGAATGAGGATGAAGAAAACACGCTCATTCGATTGGCGTTGGCGCGAACCGAAAAAGCGGATGTCATCACGTCGAATCTGGCCAAGTTTGGCTACAGCTATGATTTCAACTCACAAAAAAGTTCTGAAGAACTGTTTCGTGATGATCTGTTGAGGATCGTCATGTTGCTTCGATCAGCAGGTTGGTCCGACGAGAGCGATACGTACTCGGAGTTTGCTGCCAACTGGATCAGCGAACGCTATGGCATTACCGGAGATGGCGAGCAACTGACTACGCGATTGCAGCAGGCAGTAAGCCGTCTTCTGGAAGCATTTCCCGAGAATCTGGCCAGCGAGTTTGGTAATAACGCAACAGCGTCAAGGGAATTCCAACGTGATTACCGAAACCTTAAAGCTGCTTCCACCGCCGGTGTTTCAAGTGCGGATTGGAAGTTGTGGAAGGAACTGCGCGCACTGCGTAAGACAAAGCGGGGTTGCCAGTTACCGGATGGCTATGATGATTTGGCCGATGCCGTTATCGAAGCCGCCGATGCGTTACCCACGCACCCGGGTCCGCTAGAGCAGGCAGTGCTGCATATTGAGTCCTTGATAGCCGCCGGGCAGGAAGTGCTGGTTCACTATGCGCAAGCCAAGCGTGAAGCCGGGTTGGTTGATTACGGTGACATGATTGCCATGGCGGCGGAAATGCTTCGCAGTCGTCCGGAAGTGTTGAACACCCTGGTGCAGCGCATCGACTGCCTGGTCGTGGACGAGTTCCAAGATACCAACCCACTTCAGTTTGCCTTGTTGTGGCAGTTGAAGGACGCTGGAGTACCAACCGTCACAGTCGGCGACTTGAAACAGGCGATTATGGGGTTCCAGGGCGCCGACCCACGCTTATTCGATGCGCTGATACGTCAGAATCAGGATGTCGCCAAGCCGTTGACCAGCAACTGGCGATCCCAGCCAAGCCTGATGCATTTTATCAATGCGGTTGGTCCCGGCTTGTTCGGCAATGAGTACGTTCCACTGGCACCGCAGGGTGTAGAAAGTACCCAAGAGCCGATCGAACTGATTGATTTCGCGGTGAAGGCCAAGAAGGGACAGCACGCGATTAGAGCCCTGTCCGTTGGCGCCCGGCTGAAGACGCTGCTGGAAGATTCCTCTCAGCAAATCTGGGATCGACGCACAAAACAGAATCGTGGGTTGCGCGGCGGGGATATTGCGGTTCTCTGCCCCACCCATAGGATGCTTGCCGAATATGCCGATGTATTGCGAACCCAGGGACTTCGCGTAAGGCTGCAGGAGGATGGTTGGTATTCCTCACGTGTTGTACAGCTCGCCTGTCAGGCCATGGCGTATGTCGCCAATCCCTCGGATCGTCATGCAGCCTTGTACTTGGCTGTTACTGAATTGGGCAGCCTCGATCTGAAGACCGCCTTGGAACAGCTCATTACCGCTGGAAGGATCGTTGACCCGGTATTGACTCAACTGGATGTGCTGGCAAGTAATGTCAAAGACCGGACCTTGTTTGCATTGGTAGCCGACACCTTTGCCGCGCTAAGTCTCTTCGATGTGGTGTCTGTGTGGCCGGACGCCGACCAGTCCCGGGCAAACCTGCTTCGTCTACAAGCTGAGGCTGGCGAATTTATGGATGCCAATCGTGAGGCACTCGCCAGTGGCGGATACCACGGTTCCGGTATTCAAAGCTTCCTGGCATGGCTGAACGCGAAGGTTGAGCAGAAGGACAAGAACAATCAGCCTGACCCGCGTGTCATCGACGAAGATGCTATTCAGTTGGTGACCTGGCACAGCTCTAAAGGCCGGGAGTGGCCCGTGGTGTTTGTGTGCGGCATGGACAAGAGCCCGAGTCCGCGGTTGCCCAACATGGCACTGGGGTACAGCACCTTCGAGGATCTGTCTGATCTTATCGAGAAAGCGCAGATCGAGTATTCCCCAAAATTTGCCGCCCCCGAGTCTGATGATCAGTTCCTGGGGGACCTCGGACTTGCCACTGAGCTTGAATCCAGACGATTGATCTACGTCGCCATCACCAGAGCACGAGAAAAGCTGGTGCTGGAATGGCCGAGCTATTTGACGGGTAAAGACGGACTGACCTACTGGTCGATACTGGCTGCAGAGACCACCATTTCGCCTCAAGCCGCAACAATATCCGTTGGCGATACTTCTTTTCCGTGTTCGGTCTGGGAGGGCGCATCCGAGCTTCCAGGCAATTTTGGTGTTGGCAGCGGGACAACCCCAGAGGTTTTGACCACCATCGGTCGCAGGGCGATACAGCGTGGAGTTGTTCCGGAAGAATTGGTCCCTGACAGCGTCGTGCCTTCAGGCATGGAGAGTCTCCAGAGCACAGAGACAGCCAAGCAACCCCTGGAGTCAATCAGCTACCACGAAGGGTTAGAGCTCGAGATAGAGCTCACCGGTACGACCCTCGGTACCTTTCTGCACCGTTGCTTCGAAGTGCTTGGCGTAAACGCCGAACTCGGCGGGAAGCTATCCGCTATTGCTGGTGTTGAGATAAGCGATGGTGATGTGTCGAACATCATTTATTGCGTTACAAGCTTCGAGCGGTGGATGACGGATCGCTTTTCCGCCACGGCGGTGCATCGAGAACTTCCGCTGCTGGGAATTGATGATAACGGTTCCGTGGTATCCGGGACCGCCGACCTGGTGCTGCAAACAGATGGCGGCATTTGGATTATTGACCACAAGTCTGATCAAGTTGATGACCCGGAACAGGCGTTCAATAGTTACCGACCACAACTGGAGTGCTACGCAACGTTGCTACAGAGCATGGGGCACAACGTGTTGGGTACGGGGATTAACTGGATTAGAGGGGGTGAGGTGGTGTTACATCACTCCGGCAAGTTGTTAGAAGAATCGTCTAGACACTAGAAGATTTGAGGGGCCCCCATTTCCTGGGTGGCTCGGGTCCAGGGGAACGGTCACCGGGCCTAAGGATTAGGGCGCGGCCCCGTCTCGTACATCGCCTGCATCGCCCTGGCCTGCGCGGCAAACTCCTCGCGCAACGAGACGGGCGAGAGTATCTCCATCGCGCCGCCGAAGCCCAGCAGCCACCAGCGCAATTCCTGAGTGTCGGCGACGGTTGCCTCCACCAGGACGCGACCCCCGGCTTGGGGAGTAATCTGCTGGTCACCTGAAAGCCGCCTTTCGGCAAGGTGCGCGGCCACTTCCGGCGCCACCGACACTCGCAGCCTGATTTTGCCGCCGGCCAGCGGGTAGGAGAAAGGCAGTTCGTCGTGGATGTAGCTTGACAGCCGGAATCCCGCGGGCGTTCTGGCGGGCCGCTTCAGCAGTCGCGGCTTGCTCACACGGTGCAGGGCGTAGTGGCGGATGTCCTCGTAATCCCAGGCGGTGGCCACCAGGTAGGCCACGGTGTCGCGGAACACCAGGCCAAGCGGGTTGAGCGTGACCCGCTGCGGGCGTCCCTGCGAGCGGCTCCGGTAATTGATTTCCAATAGACGGCTTTTGAGCAGGGCGTTGTACGCTTTCCGCTGAACGTCCTCCCGCACCGGCGGCGGCGTCAGCGCCGGGCCGTGCGAGACGATTCGCGCGCGGTTGGCCCAGCGGCCCAGGGCGGTACCTTTCAGCAGGTGGTTGGCGTGCTGGAAGTAGCCGTCCAGCAGCCGCAGCGTGGCGGGCGGCATGAGCGGGCGAAGGTATTCGTTGGCCAGGCGCAGCGCAAAGGCGGTGTGCTCGGTCATGGCGGGCAGTTGCGTCATGGCGTGGCTGTCGATCCAGTACCAGTGATTGGTTCTGCCCACGGTTTCACAGGTTATGGGGAAGCGGGCGGACAGCTGCTCCAGGCTGCGCTGCATGGAGCGCGTGCTTACGTTGAATTCGGGGTCTTTTTCGCGAAGTTCTTCAAGTATCCGCGTGGTGGTCTTGCGCGCCGGTTGCGCCGGAATGCACTGCAGTATCGCCAGGTAGCGGAACACGGTGTCCACGGCTTTTCGCATCACGCCATTCTATCCGGCAAATCTCAGGCGACGCACTTTGTCGCATTAACTTCATACCATGCACAGCGAGTTCAAGCAACGGAGAACGTGCATGCTTACGCCTTACGAAAGCCGCCTGGGCGTGGTCTGGCTGGCCAACGCCGCCGGCCGCGTCCACTACCGCCGCCCGGAGGCCACGGCGCTGGCCGAATGGGTGAACGAACATATCGAAGCGCTGGCGGCCGGTCTTGCCGGCCAAGGCTGCGGCATCGACGCTGCGGGGCTCGCTGAAGCGGCCGCGAAATGCCAAGAGGCTGAGATGCCCCGCAACCGCGTGTCGTCGAAAGCCTGGCGGCGCCTGCGCGCGGTGCTGCGCAGGGCCAGCGACGCCACGCGAGCCATCAAGGCCGACCCCACGGCGTTGCGGCTGCAGCGGTTGGCGCGGATTGCCAGCCTTGACGACGCGGATTTGCAGGTTGTGGAAATGTTGCTGCGCTACCAGACCCAGCCGGCGCTGGAATCGCTGCTGGACGACGTGTACAACGTGGGACCCGCAAAGTTCAGCCGGTTTAGAGGCTCAAGTCTGAAGAATCCCGCGTTTGCGGAGTTGCTCGATGTTTCTCCAAACACCCTGTTGTCCCGCTGCGCCCCCGACGCGCCGCTGGTTCGCTCCGGTCTGCTGGCGGTGGACGACGATGGCGACGTGTCCGTGGCTTCGCGCCTGCGCCGCCTGGCTTCGGCCCCTGACGAACAAACCGACCCGCTACCCCTGCTGCTGGGCGCCTCCGCAAAAGCCGAACTGGAATGGCAGGACTTTGACCATCTGGGACAGCAGCGAGCCGACGTGGAAGGCATAGTGTGTGGCGCTATGAGCAAGCGCGCCAAAGGTGTCAATGTGCTGCTCTACGGCTCCCCCGGCACGGGCAAGACGCAGTTTGCCCGCACCCTGGCAACCCGCCTGGGCGTTGCGCTGTTCAGCGTGGGCGAGACCGACGAAAGCGGCGACGAGCCCTCGCGCAGCGAGCGACTTGCGGACCTCAAGCTGGGGCAGAACCTGCTGCGACGGGAGACCGGCGCCATGCTCCTGTTCGACGAAATGGATGATCTGCTTGGCGAGGGCTCATCCTCGCTGTTCGGCCTTTTTGGATTCTTCAAACCGCGCCGCGGCCGACGGGCGACCTCGCGCCTGTTCATGAACCGCCTGCTGGAAGAAAATCCCGCGCCCACGCTGTGGACCGTCAACGATAAACACGGTATTGACCGCGCCATCCTGCGGCGGATGATGTTCGCCATCGAATTGCGCCAGCCGCCACCCCCGGTCCGTCAGCGCATCTGGTCCCGCCAATTGGAGCGCAGCGGGATCCAGGCGAGCCCGGAAGACACCCGCGCCCTGGCCTACGAGTTCGACGCCACGCCGGGCTTGGCAGCGGGCGCCGTGGCCGCCGCGGCTCTGCTGCGCGATGGCGACCTGGGCGCCGTTCGCCGCGGGGTGCAAAGCCTGTCCCGGCTGCTCGACTGCGAGAAGCGGGATCAGGGCGTCCCACGCGGATTCAATCCCGCGTTCATGCAGTCGGACGATGACCTGGAAGCACTGGCCGACCGGCTGGCCGCCACCGGCAAACAGCGTTTCTCGCTATGCCTTCAGGGGCCGCCCGGCACCGGAAAGAGCGCCTGGACCCGCTACCTGGCGGACCGGCTGGGCCTGGAAGTCACCCAGAAACGCGCTTCCGACCTGCTCAGCATGTGGGTGGGCCAAAGCGAAAAGAATATCGCTCGGGCATTCCGCGAAGCCAAAGACGATGGTTCTTTCCTGGTGTTCGACGAAGCTGACTCACTGCTGTCCGACCGCCGCGGCGCACAGCGCTGCTGGGAGATCAGCCAGGTCAACGAGATGCTCACCTGGATGGAGAGTCACCCCCTGCCTTTCGCCTGCACCACCAACCTGATCGAGAAGCTGGACCCCGCCACCCTGCGCCGCTTCGTCTTCAAGATCCGCGTGGGCTACCTGGACACGGAGCGCGCCAACGCAATGTTCCGCGCCTGGTTCGGCCTGGCACCGCCCCCGGCCCTGAGTTCGCTTCAAATCCTCACGCCCGGGGACTTCGCCGTAGCCCGCCGAAAAGCCGAAATACTGGGCCATCTGGACGACCCGGACGCCCTCTACGCCCTCCTCAAGTCCGAGTGCCAAGCCAAGCCCAACAACCCCCGCCCGATAGGCTTCGTGACCTGAACACGCTTGCCCCCGGCGGGCTGCGCTGGCTGGTCGCGGCGGACCGAGTGACTCGGTTCGCTCGTCAACGCATGCGCGTCCCTGGGCACCAAGGCGCATCGTGTGCACCGCAGGAACGATTCGCTCTACGCTCCCCAATAGCCTTGAAGAATGGAAGTAACCAAATGAAATCGAAGATCAAGAAGTGCATGGAATTACCGGATCTGGACGGCCTGATCGGGCCTGTCACGGAATTGGCCTGGGAAGCCGGCCGGCGTATCCTCGAGTTGTTCCGCTCGGATTCATTGGACGTGTACTACAAGGCGGATTGCACGCCGGTCACGAAAGCCGATCAGGCCGCGCACGATCATATCGTTGCGGGCCTGGAACGCCTGACGCCCGGCGTTCCAGTGCTGTCGGAGGAATCCGGCGCGAGCCAGCGGGGCCGAGGGCGCTCGGGACGGGACTGGCATTGGCTGGTCGATCCGCTGGACGGCACCCGGAGATTCATACGCGGCAGCGAGGAATTCACAGTGAACATCGCGCTGGTCTTCGGCGGGAAACCGATACTCGGAGTGGTGGACGCTCCGGCCATGGGAACGGTTTACTTCGGTCACATGGGCGGGGGCGCCTTCCTTTGCGAAGGGGGCTCCGGCGCGCCGGTTCCGATTTCCGTCAGGAAGCCACCCGTCCGACCTGTGCGCGTGCTTGCCGGCCGCTCACATACCGTCTCGGCGGTGGAATTGTATGTGGCCGCAATGGAGGTCACGCACTGGCGGAGAATCTCAAGTTCGCTCAAGTTCTGCCTGATCGCGCGCGGAGAAGCGGATGTCTATCCGCGCATGGAAACCATCTCGGAATGGGATACGGCCGCTGGCCAGGCTGTGCTGGAAAGCGCGGGCGGCGCAGTGGTCGACCTGAATGGCCGGCCGTTGTACTACGGAAAGGAGTCGAATCGCGTTCCGCCGTTCATCGCCTGCGGCGACCCCTCCCACGACTGGCTGCAGTACCTCCCCAAGCCAAGCCCAACAACCCCCACGCCATAGGATTCGTCACCTGACATGAACGCCCCCGGAAGCGATCCCGACTGGCCATAGCGCACGCGATCCCAATAAGAAGGAAGGAAAGAATGAAAAAGAAAATTGCAGACGAATTAAAGGAATGCGCTGCCATAGCGAAATCGGCGCGGAATGAAGCCATAGGCCTGCAGTTGTGTGCGCAAGTTACCGAATGCACACTGCGGACCATCTCCGATTTAATCGAAACCTTGCCAAAATTCGAGGAAATCGACGTGCTCAATAGGCGTCATTACCTCTGCCAGCGCATCCGCAAAGAAATTGCGGACATCATCCTTATCATGAATTATGCCGGTATCGCATCAGAGGCATTCAAGAAGGAAATGGTTGACCTGGAAAAGAAGATCGAAGGTGCTCTCCGGCAAGTGGAAGCGGAAATCCAGCATCATTGACCTTGAAAGATGAGCTCCCGGGCTTGCCTCCAGTGAGGGAAAGACCACTCGGTGCGCCGCTATTCAATTGCGCTTCCTCGGGGGACCTCCTCGGGGTCAACATACAAGGAAATCCCACAACCGAAACGGCCCGGATTAACGGAGAACGGTCAGTGCCATCGCAAACATAAGGCGCAAGAATTCTTGAAGCCACCAGCCAGTGGCGACCCTCGCGTGAAATACACAACCTATTGATTAGCCAATAGACCGTAAAGCCTCTTAACCGGTTTTCTGCGGCGATCGTGGTGATTGTAGAAACCTTCGATAACGAGCTTCTCTGCATGCCTGGTCCCTTTACTATTTCGAATATCGTTGTTTTTTTGGTATGCCATTGTTATGAACATTCTTTCTACGTCGTCTATTTCAGCATGGCCGGTCCTAGTCTTGGATGGGCTTGACATGCGGCCCGTATCCGTCACTCTCGCCAAGAAATACATCATTGGCGTTCCTTTGCTTTTTTCCAATGCCTCGTGATACTGGACTATCTTGTGGTGAGTAAAGCACTCTTGGGAAAAACTCTGACTTTGCGCCTTGCCAACATACCAAGGCTTCTCTTTCTTGGAGTTTGTCTCAATTGAAAAAATGTAGCACCCACAAGCGCTTTCCAAGCCTGTGTCAACACTGCGAACACGTCGCCAGAATTCTTCAATGTCCTCCTTGTCAATCCTTTTCTTGAATTCCCCTTCGAGCATTGGAATTTCGAATGGGCCGTAGATTTTGTATTGCATAGATGTTGTCCCCTTGTGGTTTCGATCGCATGCGCGGTGTTCGGCGTGGGCCTCTGCGGAGGCCCTTGCTTTCTCTTGGAAAATGGATTGTGCACCATCAATTGGAAAAGGGAAGTCGCCCATTCTCTACCAAGGCAAAATGCCGGCGTGGAGTATGTGGCGAAAAACATCAAAAAAGGGCGGACCTCGACAGATGTTTGATTCCTTGCAAGTCTTAATCAGAATAAGCCATCCAGGGCCGCCATGATGAAAGTGAACATGCACGAAGCGAAATCGCAACTCTCCTGGCTGGGCAAGCTGGCCTGGGAGGGGAAGAAATCGTAATCGCCAGGGCCGGCAAGCCCTGGCTGCACTTATCACCCTATCGCAAAGGCTAGGAAGAACGAAAACCCGGTGGACTTGAAGGCCTGATCCGGATGTCTCCTGACTTTGAGGATGAGGGTGAGGAACTCATTAATGCATCCCCGGAATCCATTCGACCGGATTCTGATCGCCCAAGCCGAAGGGCTCATCATCGTCACCCAAGACGCCCGCCTTCCCCACTACGGCGCCCACTATCGCGTGCACGTTTCGGACCGCCTTCTTGAGCAACACGACGGCAAGATGCTTGAAGCGATCAAATTACTTGATGGAGGGAAGATTCACCTGCCGTGTCGGCCCGAGGATCCTCCTGGTCGGGCGGTTGGCGCAGCGGTAAGAACTGTTCCGCAGGGCCGCGTAATCCTAGAATCGTTGGATCGCCTCGGTTTGAACGAATGACTAAACCATACACTCCAGCAGAGCAAGCTTGGGTCGACCAGTTGCAGCAGCACTACGACAATGTATCCGGCGGAGTTTGTATGGCGGCAATCCGATACAGCGGCACTGCTCCGGCAGATCCGTGCGAGGGAAAAATTGGCGATCGCCACGCCATCGCACGAAGACACTTGCGATTGGTCGCAAACACCGAAGACCGGATTTGGGCAAACAAGGAAATTGCATCATTCGAGAAATGGCCGGAGAAGTACCCTGTTCTTCAATCCGTACCAATCACTCAGTTCAGCGCAGGCAAATGGTCGTGCCAAAAGCATGACGAGCGGTTTGCGGGAATCGACTCCGCGCAGATTGATCTTTCTGATTCTGAAAACCTGTTCAAGGCAATCTACCGAGCCGTGCTTCGCCACAACCATCTGTCCATGGCGCGCTGGACGGCAGTTCACGAATTGACGAGAACCGAGGAAGGCTGGAGGTTTTTCAAGGCAACGGCGTTCGACAATCCAGTTACTGAAGAAGAGGCCACGAATGCTCTTAATCACTGGGGCCGATGTGCTCAATCGCTAATGTCGAAAACGAAGGAATTCGAGCAGCGTTTATTGGCGGCCAACTGGAATTCGCTTGACTACCGGGCTGCGTTGCTTCAATCCACGCCCGCTATCGCTGGCTGGGGCTGTCGGCTAATGAGTTTCGATACAAGAGGCCTGCCAAATGGGGAATTCCGCCAAGGTCGGCAGAATTGGATTGACTTCGTATACATCGTAGTAATTCCGCAGGATAACGGGCACGCCATCATCACCGCCTGCGAGAAAGATACTAGGTTTCGTGTGCCAGAAGTCCGGTACATCCACGACTCAATGCCTGCGGCGGCGCCTTGCAATCTGCCCTATGAGGCAAGCGAGAAAATGATACGGCGCATCTCCGACAAGATTTGGGGACTGAACGAACTTGGGTTTAGTGAGTCTCTATACCGGTCTTGGTCCACTACCGATCAACGCATGGCACAGCAATGGATGAAGCAAGACCGTAGTCATCTGCTAACACATCCTGAACGGGCGCCTGAGTACCTCCCTTGCTTGCTCCAATAGGGGTAAGTACTACTGCATGATCCAGTTGAAGCCTGCCACCGATTACTAAGCAAAGCCGCCGCTTTAACGCGCTTGAATGAGCGTTCGCGCGTCACCATAATCATCGTTGAATGAGTATCCCAGGAAGGAGGCCGACCTGTGTCTTGGGCAAGTAGCGAAGCTATCGCAGTGCTCTGGTTCTTGCTGCCCGGATTTGTGGCGACAGGTATTTTTCGAACACTCATATCAAACCCCAAACCCAGTGGATTTGATTCACTGGCGCAAGTATTTATTTTCACAGTAATAGTGCAGGTCGCTTTTCGCCTGGTCTTTTGGAAAAGGGATACGGAAATTACTGCGCCTGTTGCCGGCGATGCGATCGGGATAGTTGTAATGGTGTTGATCGCGATCATCGCCGGCTTGGTCGCGGCCTGGTTCTGGAATCAGGATCTGCCGCACCGTTGGCTCCGTAAGTGGAAAGTAACGCGACAGAGTTCCTATCGGTCAGCCCAGTACTCGGCCTTTGCGTTTCATGCCAATTGCTACGTTGTCTTGCATCTCAAGGGAGAACGTCGGCTCTATGGATGGCCGCGAGAGTGGCCAAGCCGCCCAGACGATCAGCACTTTCTGATTGAGGAATGCGAGTGGCTGGAGAAAGACCAGCGCCACTCGATAGCGGGTGTTTCACATATCCTGATTCCGGCTTCAGAAGTGGAAATGATAGAATTCCTGCCTATGGTGACGGATTCTGAAACTGAGGAGTGACAAGATGAAGCGTCCACCGGATCCTCCGCGTCCACCTGTAGCGCCCGCACCTCGTGAGATTCGGGTAACTGTGCAGGATGGTGTTTCTCCCAAGCCCGAGAAGGCGATGAAGCCAGCGCCTCCGCCCCCGCCACCTAAGAAGAAATAGAGTCTCCTTACGTCTAGTTTCAGCGCCAAAGGCTGGCGCATGACCACATTAGTTAGTCGGCTCCGTGGGGGGCGTGCTTTCCTCTTGGGCAGGCGGCGGGAGTGTGGCAAGGCAGCCTCGCATACACCGCTCGAAGTCTAACCGGCAACGTTCCTCTTCCGCCTTGGAGGGCACCTGGCGCGTGGTCGTCGTTGTCGTAGTCTGCTGTGGCGGGTACTGCCTTGGGTTATACGGTCCCTGCTGAACGGAAAGATCAGTAACGGTATCGTATGCCCACTCTAGGCAGTTTATGTAACTGTCCTCGCAGGCTTCGTCGCAGGTTCTTGGCTCTTCCTCAAAGAAAGCATCCAGCTGCGCGCATCCCGTCGCAATCAGGCACACAAGCAAGGCTATTGCCGCTTTGACTTGCTTCGGTGTCATGGTGGGATTGTAGGTTCTTAGAGGAAAAGCCAAATCACGAGGAGAAACGGCACGGCGCAGCATCCGAAATTCCCTGCCAAGTCCACCGCTTCCGACGCATCATAGGCTTGTTTGATCTTGCGAAGCGGTCTCTTTCCCGGTACTCGAAACGGGCGCTTTCTCAAGGTGTCGCCGGAATACCAAGCGCCATTACGGCAGGAACGATAACCAATGTTCCTCCGTGATAATCGCAGGCTTCCCTCATTGCTCCCGGTAACTGTCCGTTGTCTCGATCTAGCGGCCATAGCTCTGGTGTATCCATTCGTCCGAAGCTTAGTACCCGATTACGAGATAATCCACCGGCTTGGCCCATGGTCGCAAATAATGTTGACCATTGTTTTTCGGCGATGGCCGGCTAAGGGTCATGTCAAGCGCACACAGTAGCGTCCGTTGAGAGTTGTGCTCGCTGCGCGCCGCAACCCGTCGAACCCAGTTCCCTCGACGGACGTCGGTAACTCCAAAAGGGGCATTTCAACTTTGGAGAAAAGGGGATATCGGCGCTAAGCGTTGACACGCCTTTACACTAGGCGCCAATTATCGCCGTTCCTAAGGCGCAAGTTCCTAAAGGACTCAGACGAAAGATGACCAACCTTCAAGATGCACGCTGGACGCGCGTCCTACGGAAACGGCTGGCGTTTGCCTTCGTGTCGGTAGTTTTTGCTGCCAGTGCGGCGATCGGGCAAGACATTGATGAAAATGAACTCCGCCGCGAAGGAGGAGAATGGCTTGCGAGTAGGACGCACGTTGAGCTTATCGACATGGCGAAGCTCTTCATGACCACTACGAGATTACTGGCTCGTGGCATCGATGAGGATGAACTTGCAAGCAGTACTGCGCCCTTCAATGTGGCCGCAGCAGTGAAGTATTCCGCCGAATATGAATGGCGCTCCCGCAACCCGGGCATGTCGCCGGACGTACAGAACGAGTTTAGGACAGTCGCAGCCAATCTCGCTTACGACGCGGTTGCGGAAGCGGCGGACGCAGCGGAACTATGCGCTGAAATGTCCGCGCTCATCAACGATAGGGAAACGGCTGAGCTTTTTGCTCAACTAGCGGCCGGATACTACAAACTGGCCGAGGAATTCCGCAGCCGCGTACGGGAAAACGAGGCAGCCGCCGCAGGCCAACGAGTCATTAGGGCCGCCGCCGCCGCTGCGCGTGCTGATAGATTTGCAAAGCGGCTTGAGCCGTAAGGGTTTGTGGGAGTCAAGCATTTGGCGGGCTGAGCAGTCCGGCTTTGCTTTCTACTAGCCGGTAGCTTTCGCCCTAGATTGTCGAGTTATCGACGAATTCGCTCCCTGACCATTATCAACACTTTCGGCCGTCTGGCCGCGGCGACGGGCATGCGCACGTCCAAATGTAGCGAAACGCGAGCATTTTCTTTCTTGACAAACCGGAAACTGCCGTTGCCGGTAAGCTTGCGCACCAAGCATCCTTTCCTGAAATTAAAACCACCGCATGACCTCCGACGACACCGACATCCTGATGCGCCTCGCCGCCTTTGAGCGCGTCAGGCTCCTGAGCAAAATGCATGATCACCTCACGCAAAAGGAGTTGCGCGCCGGGTTCGAATTCAGCAACCAGCGCGTCCCGCTCGTGAATCCGCAGCGCGGGATCTTCTAGCCGAGGAGCATGCGTTACCTGCTCTCGATCAGGACTGTGTTTCCTCGCCCGGGCGGGCGGGTCTGATACGACGACCAGCGGGAAGTCCACCGCCAGATTTTCGAAGGCGACGACGCGATCGACTATGCCTTTATGGGGAATGACCCGAACGCCGCCGACAACCAATGGCTTCGGGCGGCATACAAGAACCGGGTCCCGGTGATTCACTTCCTGGGCGTACAGGTTTGCGCAGGATCTTACGCGAACTAGCTTTGCGGCCTGCATTGACTATCATTGGCCGCTTTGCCGCGGAAACTAAGGAAAACACCAGTGCCTAGAACGCTGACCCTGCTTGCTCCCAGCTTTGACTCGCGCACCCGCCGATGAGTTTTCTTGACACGGCATTCGCCATCGCAGCCCAGTTCGGCGCAAGGATGGTTGACGGTGTTCTTTGGGCGGCACGTTTGATCACCGGCGAACAAGCGGCGCCAGGGATCATATCCGCGGGGCTGCTTTTCCTTCTTGTAATCCTCTCGGTCTGGCACGTACTCGCAACGCGAAAATTCTGCGGGGCCGCGAATTGGCTTGCGGACATCCTCCAACCTGCAGGCGATGATTTCGGCGAAGAGAGAATCACGGCACGACGCCTAATAGATATAACAAAAAGGATTCGCGCCCCTCAGCGCAGTGTCCATTACCAACGACTGCAAACGGCTTGGGAGGAATTCAGGGAAACAACGATCAATCCGGATGACGATCATTCGCAATTGCGAAACACGGAAAGGCCATCGGTGTTCTTCGCGCGCGAAGAACTTGGCCTGGAACACGGGATTTGGAGGCAGATTCCCGCCTTGTTCGTGTCCGTAGGATTATTCCTGACTTTTCTCGGCCTGGTTGCGGCGCTGGATCAAACCAGCGAAATCCTTCGCACATCCGGCGCCGCCGCTAGCGATGGACTTAGAACCCTGCTTAACGTGGCCAGCGCCAAGTTCATCATGTCACTGACCGGATTGCTTTGCTCCATCCTCTTTACGCTGGTCTTGAGGTCGAGGGCGAACGCAACCAATAAAGCGCTGCACAATCTCTGCGCGGAGTTAGAGGGGGGTTGCCAGTACGTCAGCGAACAGTGGCTGGGCCACGAGAGACTCGTCCAAGCCAAGGAACAAACGGCGCATCTGCAGACACTGAGCACAGAACTTGTGGCTCAATTTGCACGTCCCTTAAGGGAAGAGCTGCCGAAAGCCATCCGCGAGTCCATTGGAGAAGCCATAACGCCGGCGATGGAACGAATCGCGCAAAGCACTGGCCAAGGCATTGAGTCACTGGCTGGAAATGTAAGCGGCCAGTTGGCAGGCGGTGTTCGTGATGCAGTCACGGAAATGAATGAGGCGGTTGGCCAAGTTGCGTCCCAACTCCAGTCGGTCGCTCAGCGGCTGGACGATTCGTCGAGCGAAATGGGCGGGCAGGTTGGCGCCGCCGTCGAGGCTCTGTCCAGCCAGATCAACACCCTTGGGGCTGCCATGGCGGCGTCTTCGGAAGCCGCCACGCAAACTCTGAATGATGGGTCAAAGGCGCTGATTGAACAAATGAATGAGGCGCTGCAGGCAATCCGGTCCGAAACGACAGCAGGCGCGCAGGGAATTGACCTGGCAAGCACCCGAATGGCCGAGGCCATTGGCAACGCCGCTTCCACTACGCAGCAGAACCTGCTGCAGCCCATGAATCTACTGCTTGAGCAGGTGCACACGCTCACCTCTCAGGTAGAAGCTGCGGCCGAACGATACGGACAATACGCCGAAGCTCTGCAAGGCGGAATCGGCGTGGCGCGTACGGCCAGCGAAGAGTTGGGCCAATCCGCGCAACATCTGGCGGCGGCGGCGCGTCCGGTGCGCGGCGCGGCGGATCGGATCGAATCGGCAACCCGCTCCATGACGCAAGACGTCAAGACAACCGCCAGCACGATGCTAAGCAGCGCGCGCGAAACGAGCCGGCAGACCGAAGCCGTTCTGCGGGAGACAAGAAACGCCATCGCTGCTTCGCAGACCGCGGCGAAAGAATCGCTCGATTCTCTCCATGCTGCCGTACGGGAATTTCAGCGCGTTCTGGAAAATTACGACAAGATCGACGGGCAACTTGGCAACGCCTTTAAGTCAATCGAAGACACCGTACGCTCCAATATTGAAGAAATCGGCAATTTCAACAGGAAGTTGAATGACGAATTCGGTCGCGCCCTGAGACAATTGGAGACGGTCATTGCGCAGGCGGAACCTTTTGAGCCTCGGCAAGAGACTTGAGAGCAATGGCCATCCGCTCCAGGAGAATCCGCGCGCACTCAGAAGAAGGCGAATCGGTTTTCGTTTCGATGACGGATCTGACTGTTTCGTTTCTTTTCATCATTCTTCTTCTCCTGGCTTTCTTTGCCAAGAAGGTGGAAATAGAGGAAACCACGCTCGCGACATACCTTGAGCGCATCGCGTCTGAACGCGTGGAATTACTCGATAAGCTGAAGGACGAACTCAGCCGGAACCTGCCGGGCATTCAGGTAACAGTGGACGAAAAGCACGGGGTCATTCGATTCCGTGCCGAGGAGCTTTTCGCCTCTGGGCAATGGGAAATCAGACCTGAAAGCCTTGCTTACAGGATGTCGCTTGCCGTTGGGGACGCGCTTGCCGACACGCTGCCCTGCTATACGCTGACACCGCCTGCCGACGTTCAGGTCGTGGATTGTCCAGACGTGGTCGCCGCCATCGAGACCATACAGATTGAGGGTCACACGGACGATGTACCGATCAGCGACAGGCGGCGAACACAAACAGGGCTGCTCGACAACCGCGATCTTTCGGCGCGACGAGGAGCGGAAACCCTCAGGGCGGTAACTGACCGCTACCGGCCGGACCTGATGTCCTACCGCAACCGCAAGGGACAGCCTGTCTTGTCTTTCGCCGGCTACGGGGAGATGCGGCCTATCGAGCCCGGGGATAGCGTGGAGGCGCGTGCGTTCAACCGGCGCATCGACATTCGTTTCATACTGGAAACGCCGCAGAACGTGAGCGAGGTCGAAGAAATCAGGGAGCGGTTGATCAGGAATCGCCAGCGGTTACCGCCTTTGCAGGATGGACAAACGCTGTGAATTCCTTGTCTGAACTACTAGGCAAATCTCGCTCCTTCCTGTTGCCGAGGCTGCCAGAAAATCCGCGGCGGGTCGTGGACGCCGCGGCCCGCATTCGGCGCCGTTGGCCACACGCGGAATCCGATGAGTCTGACAGCGACCCCGAGAAGTTGGCGAAGGAAATGGACGGGCGGCACAAGAGTGGCGATTGGTCGGATTTCTATTGGAAAGATGCGACACAAACAGCACTGGCCGTTGCCGGAAGCGATTTATGGAAAAAGCGCAGGTTTCGGAATCTGCTGAGCCTGCTTTTGGATCAGATCGGACCCAATGGCACGAGAGGCAATCGCGCGTACATCCGCGCCCTGTATCGAAAGTACCTGGCGACATTTCAGGGTTCCAGCAAGCTGACGGTCAGATTGGCCGAAAAATTGCAGAGTGAAGAAAATTGGCGCGAAACCGGTTTGCCGATTGAATCGCTGGTAAGTGATTGGCATGTCTTCGATGTAAAGGACGCCCCCAGGTGGATCGCGAATTGTATGAGGGAGCACAAGTCTCCCTTTGCCGCGCTGCGAAACGCCGGTATGGAAGCGCCTCATGGTGCCGGACTCATGCAAGAGGCCCACAGAAATTATGTGGGTTTGCTCAAAAAGGAAATGAGGCTGGGCAATGACACAGGCGTCATGAAATTACTGGACTGGATCAGCCCGCCAGAGCACGAAAAATCGCTTGAAAAAGGCGCAGAACTTGCAATTGACGCGCTCCTGGAGCCCTGGGAACGTAAAGACCCCAATCCGGTAATCAAGGAACTCATTACGGGGCGCCTGGTTGCAGGCTACGGCGACCCGCGTCTGACGCGGGCCGGGGTCTGGTCAAGAATTTCAGGTAAGGCCAGGAATGTTATTTTCAGGTGGCTTATTGGCGACACAATCAAAGCGTTTTTCAAGGTCATTTCATACGCGGTCGAATCGCATATGTGGGCGGATCGCAGGCATCTATGGCTTGATTTGCACGGGCAGGGCCGAATTACCGAAGGATGGTTTGCGCTGAGCGTTGTGGGTGTGGATTACGCCAATCGCCTCGCGCGGGAACCGAACAACAACGAACTGCAACACGCCTTGCGAGCATACGCAAGAAACGAATCCCGTAGTAGCCAGGATCGTCAAAAATGCCTGCTTATCATGAAGGTCGACGGGCGGTGGGTAGTGGAGGGGTCACACAGCTTCAAGACTCATGTCTTTCCGAGGGCGGGCGAATCACGCGTCACGCCTTACCAGGATTCCTATACTTGCGAGCAATTCAGGGAAATGACCGGACCAGGCGAACCTGAACGCTTTGTTCATCATGCCAACTGGCGGTATAGGGTTTTGAGCGCCCTGATGACGTGATGCCCATCAAATACGACCGCGACGGCAAACAAGTAGTCTTCACCAACGCGAGCCAACGCGTCGATGACTGGGTAGCAGGAAGCGCGGCACGCTGCGGTGCCTTGGCGGCGTTGCGCGTGTTTGCTGATGAATATCCCGGAGCCGTCACATTCGAGCCTGACCGCATTATTGCCGGTCATGCAGCGATAGCTTCGCTTTCGGTGAGCCAGGCTCGAGCAATGAGCCTGCCGGACCGCCCACCTTATGTTCTTGCCGCAGACGCGAGCGGGGTTATTGGATCGCCCAATTTCAAACTAACGACGCGATGGCTTGCCGGTAGCACCCCGCTTGTGACACAGCGCGACGGAGCCTTCCTGCATACCGGCGACGGGACTTTCCTGATTCCTGAGCCACTGTTTTCCGCCCTTGAGCTGGCGGATGGCTTTGAATCCGGCGCCCATGATCTTCCGGGGCATTGGGCCGCGCTCTCGGAGTTTCGAAGTCTGCTCGACCGTGACGCGACAAGCGAGACCGAGCAAATGGAAATGAGTGCCTTCCTGGAAGGATTGCGCATTTACACGGGGACGGCTCTTTCACTGGCCCTGCGAAAAGACGGCGAGAGCGTGACATTTGATCCGGTGCTCTTCAACCCGGACACCGTCCGGGAGGCGCAGGAAGAAAAACGGCCTCTTACCGAACAGGATGGATTGCTTGAAAGTCACCGGCTAAATAGGTTCCAGAATGACTCAAGGACCGGTTTTCGTGCTTTTGACACGGCCAAGCGAAGTTACTTGCTGGACCACAACACGTATCTGATCATCGACGAAGACCTTGAAGCGGTGTTGCAGATCGTACGCGAGAAACAGCAGGCCGAAGCGAAAGAGCGCAAGGCTTTCGCCACCAATCCTCGCGCGGCGATAGCGGAACGGATCCAGGAAGAGAAAGAGATCAGCGAAGAAGAGAGCGAGGCGATGGCGGAGGCGATACTTGTTGAAACTCCGGAGTATGCAGACCGCGCGATCGGGATTGGGCTATGGGAGAAGCCCGAATTTGCGTTCTTCACACCGCAACCCGAAGTCTGGCTACCGGAAACTTTCTCTCTGAATCTTGGCGGCGTGTGGGTTCGGTTGGAGCGGGACACGGTTGCGGTGCTCAGGGGAAAGGTTGACGACGCAATTGAAGTCGGGCGTGCATCGGTCGAATACGAGGGACAGCAGATTCCGGCCACTGCCGAGGTGCGTCAGAAACTGGCTGAGGTTATTGGGGTGGAGCAACCTCGGGACCGGCAGGAAACCGGGCCTGGCCGCGAGACACGGGAAACCAAAGAACCCATCGTGGTCCGGGTTCACGAGAATTTCGTGGAAGAGAACTGGCCGCCGGAAATTCCAACACGCAAGATTCGAACACCAACCGATCAGCCTCCAGGGGTTCACACACCACTGCTTTCTCATCAGAGTGAGGCGTTGCAATGGCAAATAGAAGCCTGGCGATCCGGTCTCCCGGGAATTTTGAACGCCGACGATCAAGGTCTCGGCAAGACCCTTCAAACCTTGGCATTTCTGGCCTGGCTACAAGCGGATATGGACCGGGCTCAGCGACCGCGGCGCAATCCCTTCCTGGTCGTTGCGCCGCGCGGTTTGCTCCGCACTTGGGAAAATGAGGTGTCCCACCATTTGACCGGGATCGGTCTCGGTGCACGCGTCAGGGTGTACGGACCTGATTTGAAAGCACGCCGTATCCCGGACATGGCTGGCCGGGATACGGATGACGGTCGTCCGCGGCTCGACTTTAGGGACGTTCAATCGGCCATACGCAAAGGAAATGGCCATAGGTTCTGGCTCCTGACGACTTACGAAACCCTGAGTAACTATCAGCACAGCTTTCGGCAGATCAGTTTTTCGGTGATTGTGTTCGACGAGATACAAAAAATAAAAAACGTGCAAACGCTGATTGCGCTCGCGGCACGCTCCGTGAAAGGCGACTTCCGGATTGGTCTGACGGGAACCCCGATTGAAAACCAGGTTGCCGACCTGTGGGCGATCATGGACGCGGTTGCGCCCCGCAGCCTGGGGACTCTGGAGGACTTTGCCGAACGTTACAGGCACATAACCCAGCACGGGATGGAGGAATTACATGCCAGGCTGTTCAAGAAAAGGCGCAATGGCGGCAGGTCTTACCCGCCGGTCGCCCAGCGAAACTTGAAAGAGAACGAGATTACGGGGCTACCACGTAAGGATTACCGCCTCTATCCCTCCACAATGCCCGATGTTCAAGCAACTGCCTACGAAAAGGCACGTGAGTTTCTTGCTGCCGGAGAAAAGGGGGCGGCGCTCAAGATGCTGCACCATCTTCGGAGCGTATCCCTGCATCCACACCCGCCGGAGACGGCGGATATGGACATGGAAGATTATTTCACCTGCTCGGCGCGCTTTGCGGGTATGCACGATGTTCTTGCACGCATCCAGGAACGGGGCGAGCGGGCGCTGATATTTACAGAGCATCGGCAAATGCAGCAGTTCCTGGCGCAATGGCTCAGATCGGAATTTCGTCTTGACGAGACGCCAATCGTCAATGGCGCCACATCAATCGCCAAACGCCAGCTTTACATCCAACGATTTCAACAGCATCTTGAAAGCGATCGTGGGTTCAGCGTGATGATCCTCTCTCCAAGGGTCGCAGGCGTCGGATTGACGCTGACTGCTGCAACCCATGTGATTCATCTCAGCCGGTGGTGGAACTCCGCTGTCGAAGAACAATGCAACGATCGCATCTATCGGATCGGACAGAAGAAAGACGTTACCGTGCACCTGCCGCTTGCCGTGCATCCCATCCACCGCGAGCGTTCCTTTGATTGCGTGCTGAACAAGCTGATGAAACGCAAATCCTCGCTGGCGCATGCGGCTCTATGGCCTCCATCCGATAAGGACTATGACATCGGCATGTTGATGGCGGGACTCAGCGGCGGTGAACCTATCGACCTGGCTGACATCGACGGTCTTGACTGGGCGCGGTTTGAGGACTGGGTCATGACGCGTGCCCGGGATAGCGGCGATTGGGAGGTTGCCAGGACCCCTGCCTCCGGTGATGGCGGCGCTGATGCAGTGTTGCACCATCGCCGCCGGCGTCATGACGCCGCCCTTGTTCAGGTGAAGTACACGGAGAACCGCGAACGCTTATTGGATAGGGCTGCGGTCTTTGAAATCATGCATGCGAGCGGCCGATATGACGTAAGCAATCCACAGCTTGCAGTTGTTACCAATGCCAGAGGTTTTTCACTCGACGCCCAGAATCTGGCGCGTGAAAAAAGAGTTGCTCTTGTGGACCGTGACCGTCTTGGACTATGGCCGGCCCATATTCTCGCTTAGTCTGCAATATCGCTATATAGAGCGACGGCTTTTCTATCAAGTGTCGAGAAACGCCTTTCGTTCTTTCGGTAAGGGGCACGCAGCGATAACAGCTCTCTTCAATTCGCTGATCCGGCACGGTGTAAGTAGAGTTTCCAATGCCGTCAATCCGATCGACTTTTGCTCTTCGGGCAAGTGCTTCTCGGGTACAACGTAGAAAACCCATTGCTCGGCGTTTCTCTGATCGCACAATTCAGCCTTGGGCTCTCCATGCCACGCGAACACGTAGATGTCGGCATGACGTCCTCGGAGTTGCTTCCATTGGCTGCCTTCGCCCGTCCAATAGCCGTCGCGAGGTGCAATGTCAAAACGAGGGATACGTTGGGGCGTTTCTGGTGGATCCCATGACTGCCTCGCTGCAGCCTGCTTCACTTCCAACCGCACACCTGCCTTTGACTCTAGATCCCACGCCGCCCAATCCCAGCCTTGTTGCCACGTAAGTTGCCATTGATCCCCCAGCGCCAGCGCAATCAAGCACTCCACGAAATGGGCACGATGCGTGTTGTTCATGATCGGCTTGTCATACGGGCCCAAGAGCAAGTCGCGGATTTCAATATTCATGAATCAAGAAGCTCGCTGCGTAAGATTTCGCAATTGAAAGTCTCCCCAAAAACGGCGCGGGGCTTCAGCACTGTTCTAGCGCCTCCGCCGGCGCCCCAAGGTCCCAATAACGTGCGCCAGCCCAGTTGAACTACCGCAGATTTACGCGATACGCGAAACCAATACTGGAATCGGATCTTCCAGGTTGGTGAAGAAAGTTGAATGAATGTGCGATCCGTAGCACGGCCCGTCCCGGACCGATCGGCGTTTCGTGGGTAAAGGCCAATTCAACTTCGCGGCCTTGCGGCGCCAAGGGGGCTGAGGCGCGATCGTAGGCCGGGGCTCCGTTTTTCAGCCCGGCAAGATAGGTAAGCGTTCCATTGCCCGTTTCGGCTCGTAGCGGCTGCGTAAGCGACAACCGCGACCATTTGCCGACACCTCGAACGCCCCGTTCCACGGCAATATCCCAAGTGGACATCAGGTGCGGTTCCACGTCCAGCATTGCGCCGGAGGGAAGATCCACTTGTGTGAGCGCCAATGTCCCCGAAAAGGTGATCGCCCACGAACGATCGAATTCGAATCGGGCGATCCTGCCGAACCAAGTCGTCGACGAGTGCACATTGTTGCCAAACGCGCCTGACGGGAAGCCTCCTAGCCAAGATGAATTGTCTCTTAACACACCCCACCGAAAGCCGGCGCTGGGGGCCTGCTCAATCCCGATTCGACCATCTCCCTTCAATAGCCGAAGGGTATCTGCCCCGGCCCCGTCAATACGGGCGACGGCGCGTGCTGGTATCGCGACAGTCCTGGGAGTGAATCCGAGATGCAATTCGCCGCTGTGTCCCGCAGGATCGGCAAAGGTCGGGGTCAGGCGCGGCTGACTCCACGGCTGCACGGACATGTACCGAACTGGCGATGACCAGAATGGTGCGCCCCAGTTATCCAGGCTGGCTACCTCGACACCCTGGGCTGCCAGGCGCAGACCCAAACCACCGATTGCGGGAGGAAGGCTTAGCATCGTCATTTCGGTATCGCTGCGCCACGATGAGGTTCCTGTCGTCGTGCCCCCGACGGGTTGCAAAGCGGCATTGAGGTCGATCAACCCCGCTCCGTAAACCTCAAGCTGAGCGTAGTGGCCGGTGTTGTCCGCCGTGTTCACCAATCGTTTTACGATTTCGACATTGCCGAGTTGCCCGCGAAAGTGCTCCATGAGCAGCGCAATCGCCCCGCTGACTACCGGCGCGGCGAACGATGTGCCCTTAATGCCGAATTGAAGCCAGTTCCAACCCCAGCTTGAGGCCGCATTTGCTGTCCCTGGGGCCGCAACGCAGAAATGTCTTCCCCAGCGATCAGCGTCCCAATCGGTCGGCAGCGGGCCACAGAAATTGGTGTAGCTGGCGTGATAGCCGTCATTATCAACGGCCATTACGGACAACTGAGATCCGCGGACATGGGTTTCGTAGCGTGGAATATCAGCGCCTAAGCCACTGAATTCTTCAGTGTTGTTGCCAGCTGCGTAAACAACCACAGTGCGATCATCTGGATCCACGCCGGTTTGCATGATCGCTCGCCAGGTTTGTGGCAGAGTCTTTCTCAATCCTTCGCCCCACCATTGCGTCTCGTCATCCAGAAAATCCGCGATCACGGCAGGATCGAACACGTCGATCCCGAAGCTCCGATTAATGATGTCGTAGTGCGAATAGGCGTCTTCAATTTCTTTGGCCCACCGGGCGTCGAGGTCTATTCGTTCCCCCGCAGGCATCCCCCGAATGTTCCGAAGCAATGACCGTTCCCTTCTGGCTTCCGCACTCTGACCGTGCCAACTGTAGTCTTTGGCGATCGGCACGATTGTGGCACCGGGAGCCACTCCGAAATCGCGCCCTGCCGCGACCGAGGCCACAGCCGTTCCATGAGCAGATGCACGTCCTTCTGCGTTCGTCCCATAACCCCCGTGCGGCACAATGGCCCATCGCCAGTCTTCCCCTTCTTCGTAGGCATCATTTCGGAGATACCAGGATTCGCCCTCGCCCGGCCATCCGTTGCGAGCAACAATCCAGCGGACGGCCAGCGTTTCGAACAGGGTGTCGCCGCCAGGATTGGTATAGAAAAACACTTTGCACTTGAGTTCTTCCTCCCCACCCTCTGTAGCCTGATCGCATGCCTTGGCATCCGAATAGCGATCATCGCTGGGGAACAATGGGTATAGCAAATTGGCTCCCTCGAATGAAATACGGCCCTCAAACTCGGGCAGCCGATAACTTACGATGTCGTCGTCAATGCCGATCCGAACTCCCGTACCCGTTAGGCCACGAGCGTATGCGTGGTGGGCCCCGATCATTTCGAGCGCATGCGGCTGAAAGACAGCCATTCTCTCGTCAGCCAAAAATTCTGAAGCGGAACAGGACTCCGAAGCGCAGCGGGCAATCGAGTCCCTTACGGTGAACGGATCCGATTGCGCTTCGTAGTCATTCTTGTATTTCTCCATCCAAATCCGGCTCTTTACCTCTTCCTGTTCCGCCTCCAGCAATTCGACCTCTTGCTGGTTTCTGGTTTGAGTTAATTCCTCCAGCGTGGTGTACGCGGATGCGACCGCCCGCCATGCTTCGTCCAATTCTTCGGGATCATTGGGATTTTTCTCGGCTTCGGCAAACGAGGCAATTGCATTTTCGAACTGTACCTCGGCGTTCGCAACATTCGCCAATGTCTGATTCAGCGCGGCGCGTGCCGAGGAAGTATTTTCTTCACGCTGCTGCAAGTCGGTTTGTCGCGCGCTCAAGCCCTGTGAATACTCGTCCGCAGAAATGTCGGGGCGCAGATCCTCATTCGCCCCGTAAACGCTGTTTTGAGTGATGATTACGCAAAAGAAGGCAATGCCAACGGCGATGGATAAGTTCCGCATGTGATTACCTCGGTAGGGCGGCTGGCTGCCGTAAATTTCATTAGAGTCGGCACGCGGGAATCCTTTCCATAGACGGCAAAGACAAACAAATGCCCGGGCGCCGAACGGGGAGTTTTGGATAATTCTACTTCGCCCATAACGACACCTAGGTGTAAGGCGCTGGATCTGAGGGGCGGATCTGAATGGCGTGACGTTGGAATTCGTCTGGAAAATTGCCGCCTAAACGGCCCGAAATAGGCCATCGACACCCAAATGTCGCGAAACGCAAGCATTTTCCTTCTTGACAACTCGAAAACCGCCATTGCCTGTAAGCTTGCGCCCCAGGAATCCTCCCCCGAAATCAAAACTAACGCGTGAGCTCCAGTGACACCGACATCCTGATGCGCCTCGCCGCCTTCGAGCGCGTCAGGCTTCTGAGCAGAATGCATGATCACCTCACGCAAAAGGAGTTGCGCTCCGGGTTCGAGTTCAACAACCACCGCGTCCCCCTCGTGAACCCGCAGCGCGGGATCTTCAAGCCGAGGAGCATGCATTACCTGCTATCGATCAGGACGGTGTTTCCTCGCCCGGGCGGACGGGTCTGGTACGACGATCAGCGGGAAGTCCACCGGCAGATTTTCGAGGGCGATGACGCGATCGACTATGCCTTTATGGGGAATGACCCCAACGCCGCCGACAACCAATGGCTTCGGGCGGCATACGAGAACCGTATCCCGGTGATTTATTTCCTTGGCATCGCGCCCGGTCGTTACCAGGCCATTGTGCCGGTGTATGTGGCGGATTGGGATGCAAAGGCGCTCAAGGCCCGGATCGTGTTCGGCGATCAGGATCAGCAGGAACTTGTGGCTCCCCAGGACGTCCAGGCGCGCCGTTATGCGCTTCGCACTGTCAAGCAGCGGCTTCACCAGGCGTCGTTCCGCGAGGCGGTGATCAGTGCCTATCGGGGTCGCTGTTCACTTTCCGGACTGCCGGAGAAACGTCTGCTCGACGCCGCACACATCATTCCTGACGCCAACGAGCAGTTGGGTCAGCCCGTTGTGCCCAATGGATTACCGCTGTCGAAGATCCATCACGCAGCCTTCGACGCCTACCTGATCGGCATCGATCCCGACTATCGCGTGCACGTTTCGGACCGCCTACTTGAGCAGCACGACGGCAAGATGCTGGAAGCGCTCAAATTGCTGGATGGAGGGAAGGTTCACCTGCCGCGCCGATCTGAAGACAATCCGGATCGAGACCGATTGGCACTGCGGTTTGAGTTGTTCAATAAAGCCGCATAGCGCAGGAAATCTGCAGAGTTCCTTGGATTTTCTTGCATTATTCGGATCATGTGTTGTGCGGAAGATCAATGAGGGTCTTCCCAAGAACTGGGCCAAGAGGAATGTCATTTCTGACATACTCTAAGGCAAGAAGTAGGATGTCAGATGTTGCGCACGCGCTCATGGATCTGATCATTGCAAGTTTGACGGAAACAGTACTAAGTCTTGATCCTGTGATGCTATCCTGCAAATGAAAAATAATGTTGGGAATGTACTATGAAATGCCGATATGCACGTATGGCGATTTTTCACGCAGATCAGGTTGATTGGGTAGTTAAGGACCAATCCAGAGAAGATTACATTAGAGCCACGCTTGCCAAGAATGCTGAATTTAGGCATGGCAAGACAACACTGTATTACTCCCCAAGACTCATTACGGAGCAGCTCATCGCTGGCGTGATTGAACGAAGAGCTACGCGAACCGTCAAATCCGGGCCATGGGAAAACGAAAAAAGTCAAGTGGAAACATACAATACGGCTAACTTTGCAATCAAACTATCAGAGGGGCAAGAAGCTGCTCTAGAGCAAGCTGCCGGTGTCTACAAGGGAAAAGCGGTACTCGTGTTTAGGAGCTTGGGAGAGCACTTCAACGCGCAACCGCACAACTGGCACATAGATTTTCGCCAGATAGGTTCTGAGGGTAATCTCGAAGAGTACTTGAGTAGACACTCTGGGGCCATTAAGAAGATATCCTTGATCTTTGAGAGGCCAAATGCTGACTTTGGGGCCCATAGGGCGCTGCACGACGACCTCAAAGAATCGCTGTCAAGGATTAGAGCTAGTCGACTGAAGAAGGATTATGTATCAGATGAAGCACAATTGATGCCGGATGACCGCGTTCGTAATGAAATGAATTATGCGAATAGTGGCAACGGAGATCTGAAGATTTCGAACAAGGATGATTCTGGGAATGCCACCTCCTTTAGGAGCAAACAGAGTGAGCATTCTGCACAGGTGGAAGACAACAGGAAAGTCGACGAAATGGAAAAGGACGATGAGATACGAGACGTTGCAACAAACATGCTTGGTGGAGTAGAAGCAGCATACCGTGAACCCAAAGACTAGCAGCGGATTCTGGCTCTATGCAATTTGTGGCTGCATAAGTGTAGCGATGTTTGCCACAGCCATATTTGGAACGGACTATGTGCTAAGTAACGACTTCTTGCTTGATTTCGTAGAGCAGGATCTACTGAATGTGCTAGCAATAACGACATCGGTCACGATGGCGTGGTCTGGGCACTTGGTTACGCTTCTAACTCGCTTGGAGGATTCTATCAAGGGATTGGAATTTAGGAGATTAAGAGGAACACTCAAACGCAATATAATCTTCTTGGGGGCCTACTTCTTGGTAGCCTTCCTCTTGCTTGTGGCAGAGGCAGGTATAAGTTGTGGAAGAATTCTTAGGGCCTGCATATACGCAATCTTGCTGACAATATTCCTTTTGAATGTGATCCTAATGATTCAGTCACATCTCATCAGCTTCAGAATCCCGACTAGAGGGCAAGTTGAACGAATGGTGGTAGCTGACGAGATTAAGGAAAACAACAATAGCTCGTAGATTGAGTCGGCGGAAAGCGTTGTTACCTGGTAGTTGAGGTGACCGTTCTCCCCGACACGAGCCACGCTTAATTTGGGAGGACCCTCAGATTGAAGGGCCCCCTTTTTCCGTACCAGATCGTCAGCGAATTTCTGACCTGTTTTCGACCCAGCGGGCCTTAAATTCCAGGGGGAGAGGTCATCGAGAGACCGGTGAGGCCGACTCTCGTTGTACTTTCGCCGCCAAGCTTGCAACTTTTCCTTGGCGTCCGTCAAATCATCGAACCAGTGCACGTTGAGACATTCGTCCCGGAGATTTCCGTTGAACGACTCGATGAACGCATTGTCCGTGGGCTTTCCAGGCCTGGAGAACTCCAAGGTCACGCTATTGGCATAAGTCCACAGATCGACCAGCCGGCCGCAGAATTCGCTGCCATTGTCGCAGTAAATCCGCTTCGGAGCGCCCCGTTTCTTGGTGATCCGACTTAGGACGTTGACCACATCCGGTGCCTCGTAGGCTCTTGCCGGGTTCAATGGCCAGACGCTCCCTAGTGAAGACATCCACGACCGTCAACGCTAAAAAAACGCAGTCGGTCGACGGTCTGATCACTGACGAAGTCCATCGACCAGGCCACGTTCGGCGCCTTCGGCTTGGCACGGGGCGGTTGACGGCTTGCTGCGCCGACATGCCGCCTGGGCCGCCGAGGCCGTAATTGCAGGCCTTCTTGGCAATACAGGCGATAGACGCGCTTCTTGTTCACGTGGATCCCCTCACGTGGATGCGCTTGTAGCCGTACGGGACCCGGCTCAGCGCCAGGTCCCGGATCTTCTGCCGTAGCGCCTCTTGAGATGGCCGGATCGACTTGTACTGGAACGTGCTGCGGGCGGTACGCGTCACTTCACAACCGCGCCGCTCGCTCACCGAGTAGCGCCCTGCCAGATAGCGCACCGCCGAGCGGCGTTGCGATGCGCTTACCATTGTTTTCCCGCGATGTCCTGCAGCATCCACCTTGTCCAGGCTCAAGTCCGCCACCAGGCGCTTGAGCTTGGCGTTCTCCTCGCGAAGCTGCTTCAGCTCGCGGACCTCCGACGGCTCCAGGCTGCCATACTGCTTCTTCCAGCGGTAAAAGGTCTGCTCGGCAATTCCGAGCTTACGGGCAATATCCGCCGCTGAGACCCCCAAATCGTGCTGCCTGACCGCCGCGACGATCTGCTCGACCGAGTAGCGCTTGCGCTTCATCCGACA
>JGIcombinedJ30088_10000686_pt1 | contig 36081 bp, 24 predicted proteins | sample PinacodermPK_FD_30088 | JGI IMG/M metagenome (IMG submission 30088)
GCCCGAGACCGTTGCCAGCGCCACGGCCCTGTTGGTCCTGGCCAAGGCTCTGCCCCTGCTCCATCTGCTGCTGGGCCTGGCGCTGGCCATCTGGAGCTTGCTGTTTCTCTTCCGCATCGTTCTCACGTGGTACCCCCAGGTGGATCTTCAGCGGGGCGGCTGGCGACTTCTCCACATCCCCACGGAGCCCGTACTGGCCACCACCCGCCGTTGGGTGGCCCCCATCGGTGGCGTGGACGTAACACCGGTGATCTGGTTGGGTCTGGCGAGCCTCCTGCGGGAGTTGCTGGTGGGTCAACAGGGCCTGTTGACCATGGCCGTCAGATAACGGTTCAGCATGTCCTGCTCGATGAACTTTGTATGCACGTTCCCCTTGACGAACTCGGGCTGCTCCAGCAGTTGACGGTGAAAATCAATGGTGGTGCTCACACCGGTCACTGCACACTCGCTGAGGGCGCGGCGCATACGGGCAATGGCCTGTGGTCGGTCCTGCCCCCACACGATGATCTTGGCGATCAGGGAATCGTAATAGGGGGGGATGTAATAGTCGGTGTACACGTGGCTGTCCACCCGCACCCCCGGCCCTCCCGGTGGGAGCCAACCACTGATGCATCCTGGTGTGGGCCGAAACCCATGGCGTGGATCCTCTGCGTTAATGCGGCACTCGATGGCATGACCCTGGAAACGGACGTCCTTCTGGTTCAGCTTCAAGGGGTCGCCAGCGGCGATCTGTAATTGCTGTGCCACCAGGTCNAGCCCGGTGACCATCTCCGTTACGGGATGTTCCACCTGGATACGGGTGTTCATCTCCATGAAATAAAAATTCCCGTTGGNTTCCAGGAGAAACTCCACCGTCCCGGCGCCTTCGTACTGAATGGCCCTGGCTGCACGCACCGCAGACTCACCCATCTTCCGGCGTAACCTCGGCGTCAGGTGTGGACTCGGTGATTCCTCGAGAATTTTCTGGTGGCGCCGTTGCAGGGAGCAATCCCTCTCGCCCAGATGGATCACCCCGCCACGGCTGTCCGCCAGAACCTGGATCTCCACGTGGCGGGGCCGGATGACCAGCTTCTCCATATAAAGCCCCGGGTTGCCGAAGGCCGCCTCCGCTTCTCCCCGGGCTGTTTTGAACATGCTGTCCAGCTCTTCCGGCCTGGACACCAGGCGCATACCCCGGCCACCTCCACCGGCAGTTGCCTTGATCATCAGGGGATAGCCCACTTGCTCCGCCAACCGGTAGGCGTGGTTCACGTCCTCCATAAGCCCACGGCTGCCGGGCACCGTGGGGACACCGGCCTCCTGCATGGTGGCCTTTGCCATGGACTTGTCCCCCATGGTGCGAATGGCTTCCGGAGACGGGCCGATGAACTTGATGCCGTGGGCTCTGCAGATTTCCGCAAAGCGGGAACTCTCCGCCAGGAAACCGTAGCCCGGGTGAATGGCGTCCGCCCCACGGGACGTGGCGGCAGCAATGACGTTGGCCACGTTCAGGTAGCTTCTGGCGCTGGGACCTTCCCCGACGCACACCGCCTCGTCCGCCAACTGAACGTGGAGGGCGTTGCTGTCCACCGTGCTGTGGATGGCCACCGTGGGAATGCCCAAGTCACGGCAACTGCGGATGATCCGCAGTGCAATCTCGCCTCGGTTGGCGATCAAGACCTTGCCAAGGGCCATCCACAGCGACACCAGCAATGGTGGATCGTATCAGTGCCTGATACGGCAAGCCGACATCCGTAGAGCGTGGTGTTTAATAAGGGAGCAGGCATGGACTGCGCAACGACAGCGGATGTGGTGGAATTGGTAGACACGCACGTTTGAGGGGCGTGTGGCTTCGGCCTTGCGAGTTCAAATCTCGCCATCCGCATGGTTTCTCCGCAGAGCGACATCGTCCTGGTGTCCAACGGACCAGGTGAACTGCTGACCTGGGTGCGTCCCCTGGCACGGCGGCTTCACCGTGATCTGGTCTCCACCCCTGGATTTTCCTCGGCCCGGCTTCATCTGGTGCTGACGCCATGCCCCCATGCCCATGGGCAGGAGGCCGGAACCGCTGCAGCACTGGGGGTGTTCGACCAGATCGTTCCGGCGCGTTTCTTCTGGCATCTGCTGCTGCAACCTCGCCGCTACCGGCGCTGGCGGTCCCGGGGGGTGGTGGTGTTTCTGGGGGGTGACCAGTTGTGGGCCGTTCTGCTGGCGGCCCGCCTGGGTTATCGTCACGTCTGTTACGCCGAATGGGTGGCTCGCTGGCCCCGCTGGTGTGACCGGATTGCAGCCATGGGCCCCACTGCCTATCAACGGGTGCCACGGCGCTGGCGCCCACGGGCGCAAATCGTCGGCGACCTGATGGCGGACGTCTCCCCGGAGCACGGCAGTTCCCCCCCGGTCCGGCGGGCCTCCGCCACCATTGCCCTGCTGCCCGGCTCCAAACCCGCCAAGCTCTGCCTGGGGGTGCCCTTCATGCTGGCCACGGCCGAGAAGCTCCATCAACAACGTCCGGACTGTCGCTTTCTCCTGCCCCTGGCCCCCACGGTGCGCTGCCGGGACCTGCTCCGTTTTGCCGGTCCGCAGAATCCCCTGGCCGCCACTTTTGGCGCCAGCGCCGTGCGACTGGAGGCCCCTTCCCGATCNCGTCGCCACTGGTCACTCTGCACGGCCGCAGGCGTTCGNATTGCAGTGGTGGATCGCCACCCCGCCCATGATCAACTCCGGCGCTGCACCATGGCGCTCACCACGGTTGGGGCCAACACTGCCGAACTGGGGGCCCTTGCTGTCCCCATGCTGGTGCTGCTGCCCACCCAGCACCTCCATGTCATGCATGCCTGGGATGGACCGTTGGGCCTGCTCAGCCGCGCGCCCCTGTTGGGACGTGTCGTCAACACGGTGGCGGTGTCCCTTGTGTCGAGGCGGGTTCCGGGTCTTGCCTGGCCCAATCTCCAGGCGGGCCGCATGGTTGTGCCGGAGAGGATCGGACCCATCACCCCAACGCAAATTGCCCAGGAGGTGCTGGTTCTGCTGCGCCATCCCGCCAGACTCGAGACCATGGCCATGGCGTTGCGAGAGTTGCGCGGACCAGGTGGAGCCACCGCAGCACTCGGCGCCATGGTCATGGAGGTGGTGCAGTTGCAGCAGCTCCACCGCCGCCGCGGCAAGCCCCTACCGCCTGTTGCCGATTGCTGAGGGGTCCTAAACGTCGTCCTGCCAGGGATCCGCCACCTCGTCCGTGGCCTGGGAACGTTGGCGGCGTGCCCCCCTTTCGGGGGGGGCACTCTCCTCTTCCCAGTGGGGGTTGGGAGGTTGGCGCGGTGAGGCGGGACTGTCGTCGCTCAGATAAAGACGCTGCCGGGACGGAGCAGCGCGCTGACTGCGCTCGGCATCCACGTACTCCAACTCCGGCTCCGCCTCTTCGTATTGGCTCTGCGTCCGGTTCAAGGTGGAATCACCACGAAACGCTTCCTGTCGGCGCTGCTCTTCCTGGTCGGGTTGTCCCGGCGCCAGTTGGTTCTCTACGGGAACGACGGCGCCGTAGGTGTGCTGCTCCTGCCGCTCCCAGCTCTCGCCGCCGATGCCCAGCTTTTCCAACAGTCCGGAACCGATCTGCTGAAGCTTCTCCTCCGCGCCTTCGTAGACAATGATGCGATCAGGACCGGAACTGACAATCTCCCCGGCGGCCAACTCCCAGGTGCTGAGCACGCCGTTGGCCAGCACGGGAATCCCGAGCGCAGCAATGAGCAAGGTCACCAGTTCCCCTGTTTCCACGTCAAAGCCGAAGCCCAGCACACGGCCCAGTTGCTCTCCGGACTCGGTAATCACCTGGCAGTTGATCACGCGGCTGTAGCGCTCCGGGTTGAAGTCCTCCGTCACGGCATCGCTGGAGTCCACCAGCACCACGTCTCCCACCTGGCGAATCTCCCCGAGGAGCATCCAGCGGGGGATCCCCGGCAGCAAACGCGTCAGGGCATTGTCCCTGAGACCCAACGCCACCACTTCCCGACGGTCCACGTCCACCACGATCTCTCCCACAAGACCGAGGCGACGGCCGGAATCCCTGGCAATCACCTGGGTACCCATGAACTCGGAGCGCAACCAGAGACGATTGGACGGAATGGTGGCGGCGGATGAGGAAATGGAATCCAAAGGGTCGACGGTACGTGGCTCCATTGTTCCAGAAATCCGGAACCGGAGTGGAATGCAGCGTGGAAGACAGCTAGGCAGCCCGGGTGGGTAGACCAATCACCTGGGTATGGGCGCCGCGGGCCTGGGTGACCCCAATGGTGCGCTGTGACGCGGCAATCATGGGACGACGGTGGCTCACCACAAGAAACTGGGCCAGTTGGGCTTGCTGTGCAATTAACCGGGCCAGGTTCTCCACGTTGACTCCATCCAGGAAGCTGTCCACCTCNTCCAGAGCATAGAAAGGGGAGGGGCGAAAGCGTTGCAGGGCAAACAGGAAGCTGAGGGCAGTCAGGGATTTTTCCCCNCCGGACATGGCACTCAAACGGCGCATGACCTTGCCCTTGGGATGAGCCACCAAGGTGAGGCCACCGGAGAGGGGATCCGCTTCGTCGTCCAACTGGAGGTGACCTTCTCCATCGGAAAGTTGGGTAAAGATCTGCTGGAAATGTCCGTTGACAGCAGTAAACGCCTCCATGAAGGCCTTTTTCCGCAGGCTGGCCATGGTCTCGATGCGTTGCAGGACCCCCTCCCGCTCCTCCTGAAGCACGGTCAACCGTTCCGCAATGGCGGCAAGCCGCGTCTCCAGCTCGGCCAACTCCTCCAGCGCCAACATGTTGACAGGCTCCAGGGCGTTCAAACGCTGCTCCAGCGTGTGGACGTGCTGCTGCAACGCCTCCGGACCCGCGGCCCTCAGTTCGTCGGAGATCCGGGGGCAGGGATCCGGCAGATCTGCTTGCCGGAGGCGGATCTGCTCCTCCAGGACCGTCTGCTGATCCTTCAAGGCCTGTTGTTTCTCCTCCAACTGCTGCTGCTGCCACGTGCTCTCGTGGATCTTCCGATTCAGTTGCGCCACAGCAGCCTCCAACCGATCCCGCTGCTGCCGCCGCTCCCCCAGAGCTTGTTGCAACTCCTGGAGCCTGGCCTGCATGGTCAGACGTTCCTTCTCCAGTTGCCGTTGTTCCGCGGCCAGCTCCTGCCGCCGCTGGTCCAGGGCTTGCCGTTCCCGCTTCAACTGCTCACCTTCTTGCGTCAGCAGTTGGCGTTGGTCGGCGAGGCGTTGCTCGTTCAACTGATGCTCCCGCAAGGCGGACCGCAGGGTCTCCCGTTGGGCCAGGTTGGCCGTGTGCTGTGCTTCTGCGGCTTTCAGATCTTCCTGTAGTCGGCGCCATTGCCCACCCACCATGTTGGCGTTCTGGGCGTCGTCATCCTCGGTGGATGCCTCCAGGTTGCCCAATCGACTCTGCTGCGCCCTCAGTTCCTTATCCAGTGCTTGTAGCCGCGCCTGGCGTTCCGTGATGCGTGCGGCGCTGGCGGCGATGTGCCGTTGTTGCTGATCCAGTGTGCTGGCCAGTGGACCCTGTTGTGCCAGCACACTGCTGTGCTCTGCATCAACAGCCGCCAGGCGGCAACTGATGTCTGTCAGCCGTGTCTGCACAGCGTCCACGGTTTGGCTCTGTTCGGTCTCTTCCCACCGACAGGCGCTCAGACGGTGACCCAACTCCAGCAGCCGCTGCCGGAGGGGCTCCGCCTCGTCGGCCTGCTCACGGCGGCTGAAGCCGGGGCGATCCTGGCGGCGCTGCAGGCTGCCACCCGTCATGGCGCCGCTGCGCTCCAGCAACTCCCCCTCCAGGGTCACGCAACGGTGCTGCCCCAAGAGGCGGCGCGCCTGATTCAGGGTCTCGAATACAGGGTTTCCCCCAGCACATGGGCAAAAACCTGCCCGTAGACGGGCTCAAAGTGAACAAGGTTCACGGCACGGTCCACCAGGCCTTGTAACCGCAGGCTGCCGCGGGCCGTGGCGGATTGGGCTGCTGGCGCCCGCAGGCGATTGAGGGGCAGGAAGGTGAGGCGACCAGCACGGTGACGCTTGAGGAGCGCAATGGCTTGTGCGGCAACCTGGTCGTCATCCACAACCACGTGGTTGAGACGGGCGCCGGCAGCCACCTCCAGTGCCAGACGATGGGGTGAGTCCACTTCACCCAGCTTGGCCACAGGACCGTGGATGCCCGGCAACCCACTCTCCAGAATCAAGCGCAGCGCCGCCGTGCCACGGCTTTCCTGCAGGGCTTCACGGCGACTTTCCAGCTTGGCCAGATCCTGCTCCAACTGCACCTGATCCCGCTCCGATCGCTGACGGCTGCGCTGCAACAGCCTCAGTGTGCTGTTGCCTTCGTTGCATTCGGTCCGGAGCGCTTCCAGCGTCTTCTGGAGTTGCGCCTTCCGGGCAGCCAGTTCATCCAGGCGGGCCTGATCCAGGCGGTGACCGGTTTCCGCTTGCTGCTGCTGCTCACGCCAATCCTGCAACTGCTGCTCTTCCTGCTTGAGCCGCTCCTGAAGCTGAAGTTGTTCGGTGCGCAGGGGCTGGATGCCGGTGCGCAGTGCCGCCATGGCCTGCTGCCGCTGTTGATAGGCCTGCAGCCAGTTTCCGGAACGGTCCGCCAGCGCCCCCTGTCGCTGGCGTTGTTGTTCCACAGCCCGCTCGCTGTCCCTGCAGCGGGCTTCCACGACCTCCAATTGGGCGGCATGGTTTGCACCGGCCAACGCTTCCGCCGCCGCTTGCAACTGTCGACAGCGACTGCGCCAGTCGTGTTGGCGTTGCTCGATGTCCGCCTGGTTCCGGTTCTGCAAACTACGCTGTAGCTCCCGCTCCCGGCCCTGCAGCCCTGCCAGCGTTGCCTGCACCGACAACAGTCGGTCTTCCCCAAGGGCTTTGACCTGGTCCTGGATCTCCTGCAACTGCCGGATCGTCCGATGGTGCTCTTCGGTGAACTGCTCCCGTCGAGTCCGCAGGACGTTCTGGTCCTGCCGATTCTGCGCCTGGCGAATCACCAGGTCGTCACGCTGCCGACAGGACTTCTCCCAAAGCAACACCAACTCCTGTTGGCGAGACTGGTGCAGTTCATGGCGCAACTGCTGNTAGCGNCGGGCCTTCTCGCAGTCTTTCTCCAGCCTCTGACGGCTGTTCCGGAGTTCTGCCTCCACAATGTGGCAGCGCTCTTCATGCTCCCGCACGTCCGTGAGCTTGCCGCGACACTGCTCAATGCGCTGATCAAACAGCGCCACCCCCGCCAACTCGTCGATGATTTCTCGGCGCTCACGGCCACCCATGGACACAATGCGGGTGACATCCCCTTGCATCACCACGTTGCTGCCGGTGGGGTCAATGCGAAGACGCCGCAACTGAACCTGCAACTGGCTCAGACTGCAGGGCTCTTCCCCAATGGCATAGATACTGCTGTAGGTGCCGCCAGGGGCCAGCCGAATGCGGCGGGAGATCATGACCTCCTGTTGTTTCGGATCGATCCATGGCCCGGCAGCAACCTCTACGGCGTCGGGTTCAACTTCAGGGGGCTGCCAATCACCAAGGGCAAAGGTAACGCTGACAGACGCTTCGGCAGCTTTGCCTTGCCGCACCATGCGGTGATTAATCAGATCAGGCAGGCGCTCCGCACGCATTCCACGGCTGGAGGCCAGTCCCAGACAAAAGAGGATGCCGTCAATAATGTTGCTCTTGCCGGAACCGTTGGGTCCGGTGATGACGGTAAATCCAGGATTCAGCGGAACCTCTACGCTGCCGCCGAAAGATTTGAAGCAACTGATCTTGACCTGCTGAACGTAAACCAACGATCCAATCCACCAGCACAAAAACCATAAGGTGTTGGTCCGGCAACAACAAGCCGGCTGAGGGTAGGATGTGATCATCCTGCCCAGGTTTATGTCGCCGACTGCAAACGACGGTTCCAACGACACAGCTCCCGCGGACCAGACCCAAGAGAGTCGCCCCCTCTTTGAAGACACCACAGCAACGGATCGGCTACGGGAGCACTTCCAGGCCCTTTTGCCCCTGTTGCAACAGGAGTGGCCCGAGATTGCCCGTGAACGCTGGGAGGCCACCCGTGGCAGTCTGGAGGAGCTGGTGCAGCTCATTGCCAGCCAGACATCCCACACACGGACCGTCGTTCGGGCCCAGTTGCTGGAGTTGGTGAACCACGTGAGACGGGTCAGGGAGAAGCCCGGAGCATGGGACGAGGTGATTCGCCCCCTGGAAGAACAATTGGCCACCCTCGTTGACGAGCTGCGTCGGGACCTTGGTCCCCGCCTCAAGCACGGTGTACGACAACAGCCGCTCCTGAGCCTTTCCGTGGCTATTCTTGCCGGCTTCGTCACCGGACTCCTGCTGGGCAGCAGCCGCGGGAGCGGTGATCAAATCCTCATCCCCCCCACCCGGCCCAGATCAGGGGAGTCGTTCACGACGTCCCTTCGAGCGCATGGTGTTGTTGCTGGCCAGCTTGCTGGACGTGCATATGCGGATGGCCCTGCAGGAGGTGAGCCGGGAACGCCGCCGCCTCATTGGCGGTGTAGTGCTGCTGGGGATGGGCCTGGGGCTGTTGGCCACCAGCTTCCTGCTGGCCAGCGGCGCCCTGTTGTCGTGGCTGGTGCGCGGCCTGGGCTGGGGTCTCGTTCCCGCATTGCTGGCCATGGGTGTCCTGGATCTTGTCCTGGCAGGGGTCGTACTGCGGGTGGGTGGGGTGCTGCTGCAGGGACCTTACCTGGTGAAGACCAGAGCGGGACTCACCAAAGCAACCCGCCTGATTGTCGGGCGGTAACCCTGTTGCCTGTGCTAGATTGAATCTGTTCACAAGCCGTGAACTAGGTGGCTCACACCAATGTTTCGGACAGCGGTTCGATTCCGCTCAGCTCCATTCCCAATCGGGGCTGCAATGGTTTCGACGGGGCATGAGGAGGGTGACTGAAGCCTGCTCGGTCAGAGCAACTTCGTAACAGCGAACAACATCGTTCGTTTCTCTCGCCAGGCAGCCCCTGTTGCCGCCTGAGCCTAAGGGAGATGGGGTGAGATCAGCCTTATCAGCAAAATGATCCATGGGGGCTGGAAGGCCCCTTCTCAACTCTTCGGGTATTGCCCCATGCCGGAAGCTGCCCTTGCTCCTGGATCCCGCATCGAATGCCGCAGTGCCGAATGGCTGGTGCGCAGCCTGGGCAAAAGCTCCGACGACCAGATGGTGGTGGATGTGGTGGGGATCTCGCCGTTTCTACGTGAGAAGGAAGCCCGCTTCCTGGTTGAGGTGGAGAAAGCGGCGGGCAGCTTCAAGGTGTTGCAACCGGAGGACACGGAACTGGTACAGGACCACTCACCCCATTACCGTGACAGCCTGCTTTTTATCGAGGCCCACCTGCGCCGTACCGTCCCCACGGACAACAGTCTGGTAGTGGGGCCACTGGCAGCCATGGACCCATTGCCGTATCAACTCATTCCAGCGGCCAAGGCCCTGGCAATGCCGCGGCAACGGCTGTTGATCGCCGATGCGGTGGGCTTGGGCAAGACTCTGGAATGCGGAATCCTCTGCAGCGAGCTGATTCGCCGTGGTCGCGGCAAGCGCGTTCTGGTGGTCACCACCAAGAGCATGCTGGTGCAGTTCCAGAAGGAGTTCTGGACCCGCTTTTCCATCCCCCTTGTGCGGCTTGATTCGGTTGGCATTCAGCGCATTCGCCAACAGATTCCCACCAACCAGAACCCGTTCCACCACTACGACAAGGCGATCGTTTCGGTTGACACGCTCAAGAACGACCGCGAGTACCGCTTTTATCTCGACAACGCTAACTGGGACATCATCGTGATCGATGAGTGCCAGAACGTGGCTGAACGGGCCCAAGGAACCCAGAAGAGCCAAAGGGCACGGCTGGCCAACCGCCTGGCCAACCGCTCGGAAACATTGGTCCTGCTCTCGGCCACGCCCCATGACGGCAAGCCGGAGAGCTTCGCCAGCTTGATGAACATGCTGGACCCTACGGCCATTGCCAATCCCGGCGACTACAACAAAGAGGACATCAAAGATCTCTACATCCGCCGCTTCCGCAAGGACGTGATCGCTGATCTCCGCAACAGTGTGCAAGAGCGGGACAGTAAGGACGTGACCTGCTGGGCATCGGAGCAGGAAGAGCAGGTGTTTGAAGCGCTCAAGGATCTGAAGCTGCCGAGCACCGACGCCCACGCCCAGGTAGGCCAACTGTTCCGCACCACCTTGATCAAGAGCATGCTCTCCAGCCCCATGGCAGCGCTGGAAACCGTGGGCAATCGGCTTCAACGACTGGAGCTGCCGGGCCACTCTCGCCTTGAAGATCAGGCTGCGTTGGCAGCGCTGGCACCGCTGCTGGAGGCGATTGGCCCCAACCAGTTCTCCAAATACCAGCGGCTCATCCAATTAATCAAGGTTGATTGGGGTTGGCGTGGACATGCCGCCAACGACCGTCTGGTGATCTTCACCGGGCGGCGCGCAACCCAACGCTTCCTGGTGAAGCATCTGGCCCAGGACCTGGGACTTGAAGACGAAGCCGTTGTGAGCCTTGATGGCGCCATGCCCGATGTGGAGCAAACCGCTGTGGTGGAGCAGTTTGCGCAGGAGGGGCAACCGATGCGGATCCTGGTGGCCACCGAAGTGGCCTCCGAAGGACTGAACCTGCACTACCTCAGCCACCGCCTGGTGCATTTCGATATTCCCTGGTCGTTGATGACCCTGCAACAACGCAACGGCCGCATTGATCGCTACGGGCAACCACGGCAGCCACAGATTCGCTTCATGCTCACCCGGTCCCGCAGTGACGGCATGGGCGATGCCGAGAAAATCATTCGCCTGCTGCAAACCAAAGACGAGCAGGCCCAGCGCAACATTGGCGATCCAGCCGTTTTTCTGCGCAAGTTTGATGCGGCTGACGAAGAACAGGCGCTGAGCGAAGCCTTTGAACAGGGGCGGGTGGGGGCGCTGGAAGAGGAGATGGATGCCAACGCCAAGCCCCATCTGGAGCAGGGCAGTGGCGACAGTCTGTTTGAGGAATTGTTTGGCTCCGGGACAAGCAGCAGCGATCCGGACAACGAGCCAGCCCAAGCCCAAGTTCAAGTGAAGCAGGGCACAACCCTCAACCTGTTCCCGTCGCTCTGGGCCTACGTCAACACGGCCCTTGAACAATTGAGCGAGCAGATGAACCGGCGCGGTGAGCCCCTTGATATCAACATCTTTGAGGAGCAGGGGCGTCTGGAAATCACGCCCCCCACCGATCTGCAGCGGCGTTATGAGCGCTACCCCAAGGAACTTGCACCCGCCCGGGGCAAACGGCTGGTCTTATCCACAAAGGCGGCGGCATTGCAACGGGCCTTGGAGCAGGCCCGCTGCAAAGACAGCGCTCGGCCAGAACTGGAATACTTGTGGGATCTCCATCCGCTGGTGGATTGGCTCGCTGATCGTGGCCAGCTTAGCTTTGCCCGCCATTGCGCCCCTGTCCTGATGCTCAGCAGTGGCCTTGATCCCGGCCAGGTGGTGATGGTGCTGCAAGGTGCGATCTCCAACCAAAAGGGCGTTCCGGTGGTGCAGAAATGGGTGGGGGTGCGCTTTGATGGCTCTGGCTTGCGGGTGACAGCGGTAGAGTCGTTTGCAGCCATTGCCCAGCGCTTGGGGCTGGGTTGCCGGCGTCTGGCCAACCGCCAGGCGGCGACAATTCCCGAGAGCTTGAAGGCGCAGCGGGCGGTGGCCGTGAAGGAAGCGCACCAATACTTACTGGACTGCAAGCAGCGCTGGGAAGCGCAGATCCAACCAGAACTGAACGCTCAACAGGAGCGGTTGCTGCGGCTGCGGGACCGCCAGATGAAGCAACTTGACCGGGACCATGCCACAGACAGGAGCACGCAGCAGGTGAGAGACAAAAAACGGGCCGAGGGCATGAAGCAGATCGACGTACGCTTCCAGGACCACAAACGCTTTGTGAGGGAGGTGATGACCATCGAAGCGACCCCCTACCTGAAGTTGGTGGCCGTGCTGCACCGGGAGGCTTGACCCATGGCACTCCCCGGCATCATCAACGCCAACGAGTTCTATTCGGCCCACTACCTGGAGAGCGTACTCACGGATGACCTCAAGAAGGTGCGGCAGCACTGGATGGAGACCGCCAAGGCAGAGCCGGAAGCCAACGCTCTAGAGACAATCACCCCGCCGGAGCAACGCTTCAAGGCGCTCCGCAAACCCTGGCGCCAACTGCGAGAGAAAGAACAAGGCATCAGCAACGATCCCGCCGAGCGTCTGCGCTTGCAGCGGGAACTGTTCTTTGCCCCATTGTTGGAGGCGTTGGGTTATCCCTATGCCCCCAAAGCCGAACTGGTGCTGATCGGTGGTGAGCCCCACCAAGTGCCAGTACTGGGGCAGGTGGCCAACGCCAAAGGGGAGCCATGGCTCTGGGTGGTGGAGTGCTTCAACCCCAGCGATGAACCAGCGGACCCCTTGGATCTCGCCATCGCCGACCGCTGGGGCTGCCAGATTGACGATCCCTCCGCCGGCAAAGTGGGTGAGAACTGGGAGGAGGTGATCAGCGGGCAGGTGTTTGGTCAGGAGAGCCCACCCCGCTGGGTGCTGGCGGTGAGCCGTGATCGCCTGCTGCTGATGGACCGCCAGAAATGGGCCGCCTCACGGCTGCTGCGCTTTGAACTGGATGCGCTGCTGGGGGACAACAACCCGGATGCCGTGCTGGCGGCAGCCACTCTGCTGCACCGTGAGCACACCTGCCCCAGCGGCGGCGGCGCGCTCCTGCTGGATGAACTGGATGAGAACAGCCACAGGCACGCCCATGAGGTGAGCGGCGATCTCAAGTACGCCCTGCGCAAGTCCATCGAGTTGCTGGGCAATGAAGCGATCCTGTGGTTGAAGCGTCAGAAGGAAGGCGTCTATGAGGGCTGTACCGATCCCGAGCAGTTGACGCTCGAATGCCTGCGGTACATGTACCGGCTCCTGTTCCTGTTCTATATCGAAAGCCGGCCGGACCTGGGCTATGCGCCCATGGGCAGCGATGTCTACCGCCTTGGCTACAGCCTCGAAAGCCTGCGGGACATGGACACGGCTGAACTGGGCAGCGAAGAAGACAAGGAAAGCACCTACATCAGCGATTCGCTTGATCGTCTGTTCGAAATGGTTTGGGAGGGCTATCCCAAGCGGGAGGATGCCAGCCAGTTGCAATTGTCAGGCGATCAGGAGCCCTTCTACAACAGCTTCCGACTGACGCCCCTGAAAGCCCACCTGTTCGACCCGGCGCGGCTGCCGTTGCTGAAGCGGGTCAGGTTCCGGAACGTGGTGTTGCGGGAGGTGATCGAGTTGATGTCCCTCAGCAAGGCAGGCCAGGGCAAACGACGGGGCCGGGTGAGCTATGCCCAGTTGGGCATCAACCAGTTGGGCGCCGTGTATGAAGCCCTGCTCAGCTTCCGGGGATTTTTTGCGGAGGAGGATCTCTACGAGGTGCAACCCGCCCCGAAGCAAGGCCGCGCCGCCAGCAGCAATGACGATGAGGAGACAGACGAAAACGAGAGCAGCCCGACTCAGGCTTCCGGCCAGACGCACGACGAGTTGGATGTAGGTCATTTCGTCAATGCCCAGCAACGGAACAACTACCGGGCTGAAGAGATCGTGGCCGAGCCTGGCACCGGTTTGCCCAAACGCTACCGGAAAGGCTCCTTCATCTACCGCCTGGCGGGACGGGACCGGGAAAAGAGCGGCCAGCTACTACACGCCGGAATCCCTCACCCACTGCCTGGTGAAGTATGCCCTCAAAGAACTGCTGCCCGGCAAGACTGCAGACCAGATCCTGGGGCTGAACGTATGCGAGCCGGCCATGGGTTCGGCGGCGTTCCTCAACGAAGTGGTGAATCAACTGGCCCAGGCCTATCTGGAGCGCAAGCAGCAGGAAACAGGCAGGAGCATCCCCCACGACCAATTCGCCACGGAACTGCAGAAGGTGAAGATGCGCCTGGCGGACAGGAACGTGTTCGGTGTGGACCTCAACCCGGTGGCGGTGGAATTGGCGGAGGTGAGCCTCTGGCTCAACAGCATCTTCATCCCGGAACACGGCCGCGCCTTCATCCCTTGGTTCAGCCAGCAACTGGTGTGCGGCAACTCGCTGATTGGGGCCAGGCGGCAGATCTATCGCGTGAGCCAGTTGCCGACAGGTACAGGCCGCAAGGCCAAACCCGGCAAGCTCTGGCACAAACATGCGCCAGAGGAACTGCCGTGGGATGAGGAGTTGCCCGAGGACGGCATCTTCCATTTCCTACTGCCCGATCCCGGCATGGCGGCCTACACCGACAACGTGATCAAACAGTTGGAGCCGGAGGCCATGAAGCGCTGCAAAGCGTGGAAAAAAGCCTTTGTTGACAAGCCCTTCACGGAATCCCAGATTGCCCAGCTCAAACGCCTGAGCCGGTTGGTGGATGTCCTGATGAAAGACTGGGCCAGGGAATTGGCCCAGTTACGGGAACGCACCACCGACCCCCTGCCGGTGTGGCCCGAATCCGCAACCGCCACGGCCACGGACGCCGAACCCTGGACGCCCCTGCAGCAGAAAGACCGGATCCATACCCAGGAAGTAGCTGGCCATGGCGTGGCCAATGCCAACGCCCGGTTGCGGTTGAAGTGGGCCATGGATTACTGGAGCGCGTTATGGTTCTGGCCGATTCAACAGGCGGAGTTGCTCCCCGACCGGGATGAGTGGCTGCTGGAGCTGAGGATGATCCTGGGGGATCTGGAGCAAGGCGTGGGACCTGATCTGGATCAAACAAGCCTGTTTCCCGACACCCAGCCCAGGCAAATGGCCAGGGACTTCAGCAACCGTCATGGCTTCGTGAACGTGGAGAAGCTCAAACAGGAGTTTGAGCGACTGGCCCGGGTGGAGAGGGTAATTCAGCGCATTCGGCCCCTGCACTGGGATCTGGAGTTTGCCGATCTCCTTCAACGGAGTGGCTTTGACCTGATCGTGGGCAATCCCCCCTGGCTGAAAGTGAAATGGGAGGAAAAGGACATCATTGGCGATTACGACACCATGGTACTGATCCGCAAAACCAGTAAAAACGAATTGACAAAACGTCGGGACGATTCTTTCAGGACTTATCAGAAACTGCGCAGCGCCTATCTTGAGGAATTTGAAGGGCAGGACGGCAGTCAGGCATTTCTGAATGCAACAGCAAACTATTCCCTTCTCAAGGGGAGCCAAACCAATCTTTACAAGTGCTTTCTCCCCCAGGCCTGGCGGCTGGCCTCAGCGCAGGGCGTCCAGGGCTTCCTCCATCCGGAGGGGGTGTACGACGACCCGAAGGGTGGAACATTGCGGGAGGCACTCTACGGACGGCTGCGGAATCACTTCCAGTTCCAGAACGCATTAACACTTTTCCCGATTAACAGCAGTCAAAAATTCAGCCTCAACATCTATGGCCCCAACCGCAAGCCCAGCTTCTCTCACTTGGCTAACCTCTTCCACGCAAAAACCGTGGATGCCTGTTTTGCCCATGACGGCAACGGCGTGGTGGGCGGCATCAAAACCGATACCAACCAATGGAACATGGCCGGGCACCGACAGCGGCTGATCCCCATTGGCGAGCAAAGCCTGGCGCTCTTTGCCCAGCTCTACGACGATCCCGGCACGCCAGCTCGCCAAGCCCGCCTACCAGCCCTGCACTCCCAGCAGTTGCAACGCGTGCTAGAGAAGTTCGCGGCAGCTCCAAAGAGGCTCGGAGATCTCTCGGATAACGAGGTCTATGCTACGCAGCATTGGAATGAAACGATTGAACAGCAAAAGGGCACCATTCGCCGAGAGACAGGTTTCCCCAACAACGCCTCAGAGCTGGTGCTCTCAGGACCCCACTTCATATGTGGGCTCCCCCTCTACAAAACACCCCGCACCATTTGCACCGAGAAAGGCCACTACGATTGCCTTGACCTCACCACCCTGCCAGATGATTACCTGCCACGCACCAACTACAAACCAGATGTGTCCCCTGATGAATACCTGGCTCGCACGCCGAGAGTACCATGGGGAGAGAAGAAACCGGTGACGGATTTTTATCGGATCACCGCACGTGCAATGATCCAAGATGCCAGAGAGAGGACCTACATCAATTCGATAATTCCAAAAAGGGCTGGACACATAAACGGTGTGCAGACAACAATATTTGCCATCAATGAACTCTTGATCATATCAGCTACATTTGCCTCAAGCTTGCTTGCTGATTTCTTCATCAAGTCAACGGGACGAACCAATCTTCACTATACATGGAAGTCTTTCCCAGTGATTGATGCATCTAAAATTTCAAATTCTCTTCGCACTCTAACTCTTAATTGTTTAACTATGGACTACGCTGATCTCTGGATCGAATGTTGGGATGAATCCTTCCGCCGCCAGCGTTGGGCCAAAAACGATCCCCGCTTACCCAATAGTTTTTTCACAGATCTCACCCCCACCTGGCAGCGCAACTGCGCCCTACGCACCGACTATGCTCGCCGCCAAGCCCTTGTGGAAATTGATGTGCTCGTCGCCCAAGCCCTCGGCCTCACCCTCGATGAGTTGATCACCATCTACCGCGTCCAATTCCCGGTGATGCAGCAGTATGAGCGGGACACCTGGTACGACCAGAATGGTCGCATCGTCTTCACCGCCAGCAAAGGCCTGGCTGGCGTGGGCTTCCCCCGCAAAGGCAAAGGCCGTGGCGCCAACAAGGAGATCGGCTGGGAAGATATCCGCACCATGTCATCCGGCTCCGTCCCGCGCACCGTCATGGACGACACCCTGCCCGGTGGCCCGGTCAAGCGCACCATCACCTATGAGGCGCCCTTTGACCCCTGTGATCGGGTGGCGGATTACCGGCTGGCTTGGGCGTTTTTCGAGGGGGAGAGAGGGGTTTAATGTGGATTCTTGATGCCCAGGAGTTTTTCAATTTGTGGGATCAGATTCTTGATATTCTCTATGCTTTCATTTTTCTTTGCTTGCCAAAATTCTTGAGATTTTTGTTCTACACTAAGTTCTTGTGTGAATTTAAGATCTCTCAATTTGTAAGATAATTCGTTTAGCTTACAAGATGCTTCTTGCAATTTATCTAAGCAAGGAAGACCAACTAGGCGTCTGAGAAGACCAGATAAGCATCTTAAACAATTGGCTTTAGAATAGACTAATAGTATACGAGAAGGAAGCGAGTGGATCTCTGCTGAAAGTCCACCAATACTTTCTATATCATTTTCTGTAACTCTATAATTTTCATCAAGATACGAGCGTTGATGAACCTGTAGATGCAGTTGCTTGCTGGTCTCTGAGATTCTGTCTCTGAGACTCAGTGCTGGCTCAAGGATTCCCTTCAGGAGAAGCTGCCCAAGAACAAAGATAAGTACACCGGAAACGGCTGTGAGAAACACTGTTGATAGGGAAACTGGTTGCATGGTGGTGCTGGTAGGAGATTAGCGCAACAAGCAACTTTTATCACGAACACTGCTATTTTGCAAGGGCACTTGGAAAGACCCCATTGTTGCCTGCCGGAAAAAGCCTGCTGGCCCATGCACCCCCTCCACAACTTGCTTTCTCATAATGCGTCATCTATCACCAATAACACTCTTCCCGCTGGGCCGGTGGAGTGCGCCATCATTGGTGAGGCTCTATGGTCAGGTGGAGAATTACCGGCTGGCTTGGGCGTTTTTCGAGGGGGAGGGAGGGGGTTAATGTGGACTAAGCATGTGGGATACCCAGGAGTTTCTCAATTTCCGGGATCAAGGAACCTCTGAATAAAGACCAAGTCGTTCGCCAGCAGGCTCTCGCTTCCCTGTGTCTACCAGGCTTCTCAAAAACTCATTAGAGCCCAAAGTGGACTTGTTCAGAGGTTCCTTAGTTCTTTTAGGTGGTTATCCCTTCAAAGCAAGTGAGTCTCAAAACCGTCTCATGCCAGTGTCCATGGGAAGGTCTAGGTGCTTTCTGTCTCCACAAGCTCGGCGTAAAGCACCTAGACTGCCATTATAGCGTCCTGCAGATGAGTCCTGTAAGACAGAGGAGTCCATTCATGGAAGAAGCAGGCCCATGACTGTTGGCCGCCCCCTGTCGTATAGAATCTTTCTACAGGAAGCTACACTATGTGAACGAGTTTGCAGGCCGTTACAATGCCCGCTTGGTGGACACCATTACCATAGCATGATGAATCAAGAGACTCCCCCCCTATCAGGGTTTGGTGGCTTGATGATTGAGTATGACAGTTTAAGTAGTGGCACAGGTGGGGTTGGCAGGAATAGGGGATGCCTTGCTGCCACTTGTGTGTAAACAGTTTCATTAGTGGCATAGGTTAAAACGCACTGTGGCCGGTCGTGTGCCATACTTTAGCCATGTCTGAAGCCACTTCTGAGCCCATGTCTGTGAGCCCTTCTAAAGGCAAGATCAAAACTCTTAATCTTGTTAAAGGTTAAGACTAATTTCAATTTGAAAATGCTCGATGCTTTGATGATGCCAATTGACACAAGGCCAATCCACAGCCCCCTAGAAGAGGCTGTAGCGCCAGAAAAGTTGAAGGAGCTTGAAGAAGTGACTGCACTACTTCAAGACGCTAAGCTTGTAGGACCACGAGGGGATGAGCATACGGTCCCTATTGCCCTCTATGATTTGATGCGTGTCCTTCTGGATCACCTGAAAAGCGGGATGGCGTTCACCGTGTTTCCCAGCGACGCCCTGCTTACCACTCAGCAAGCTGCTCAAGTCCTCAATGTCTCCCGTGCTTACCTCAAGCAACTTGTAGCTGCTAATGAGATATCTTATCAAATGGGGGACAGGCACCGGCGGTTGCGGGTTGATCATGTCCTCCAATTGCGGCAACGGCAATTTGAACAACGCTCTGCTATGCTTGACGAACTGAGTGCTTTGGGTCAAAAGCTTCAAGGGGAGAATTTATGAGTCTTTGGTTGGAACCAGGCGTTTCCCCAGTGGTTCTGGATAGCTGTGTACTCTACCCCTATACGCTGCGGGATCTTCTGCTGGAAGCATCCAATGCTCATCTTTATCGGGTGCATTGGTCTCCAAGATTTTGGAAGATACGCTGCGACACGTTGTGGAGGATAGGCGAATCACCAGCGATGCTGCCAACAACCTCAGCTTAATAATGCATCGCGCCTTCCCTGGGGCATCAGTGGACCCACCAGGGGAATAGCTGAATCAGTGGGGTGTCATCCAGGGATCGTCATGTGGTGGCTGCTGCCATTGTTGCCAGGGCAGAACTTATTGTCACGGATAACATCCGCCACTTTCCTGCTCAAGCGCTTAATCCCTTGGGCATTGAGGCGGTTACACCTGGTAAGTTTTTGTTTGACCTGTGGGATCTCCAACCTCAGGTTCTGTCTCAATGCCTCCAAATCGTGGTCAGCCGGCAGAGAGATCCGAGCCGTAGAACGATGAATTTTGTGCTAGACAGTCTAAATCGACAAGCCAGAGATTTTGTTAGTTGTGTCAAGGAATCTCTGAATTCGACATAAAGACATGTTATTGAAAATTTTGTGTTGTGATTAGTGTGATATGCCTCTCAACAGTGACCAAAAGCGGCTCAAAGCTGTGCTAAATGATTGAATTTTTGTCTGCTTCACGCAATCACCACACCTAGTCCTATGATGGTCATGCCAGAGATTGTTCCGCCAGCAGCAAACTGGCGAATTCAAGAAGCAGGGCCAGCCGATTCTCGTTCTTCGCCAGGCTACGGTAGCGGGTCGTGCTGTAGCTAGACATCTGCTTCACATAGAAAAATAAGTTTTCCACCTTTGCCCTCACGCTGGACTTGCACTGTTTCATCAGCCGCTTCAATTGGCCTCTGGCTAATCTCTCCTCCACTTGTGTTGTCCCGGTGGCATCACAATATGCCTATGCCACCCCTTGCCATGCTGATGGGCTTCCCGCTTCTTAATACCCCGATACCCTTCATCCCCCCAACACGAACCTCTTCTCCATTCACAGCAACTGGTCTGGAGGCGTCAGGTCATGCATACATTGGTAGCGGTGGTGACCAGGCTATTCACCAGACCAGTTTGGTTATCCACACCGATGTGCAGCTTTATGCCCAATTGCCACTGCTTCCTCTTCCTGTTCTTGTACTCAAGAGCTCTTCTCCATGCTCTTCATCCCAGCAAGCTCCAATCATCGCTCCATCTTAACATATTGAAGAAAACTTGTTCAGAGATACCCTAGGCAAGCTGGTGAAGGAAGTTGACCATTCACCTCGTATTGCTGTCTCGTGAATTCCCAGGTACTGTTGTCATCATGGCAGAGAATTTCGACGTGGGCTTGGCTGATCTTTATCGTTACCTCCACATGATTCAAAGGAGGGGAGCAGAAGACATCAGGGCTGAAAGCGCCGAACTGAATAATTGGCTGGTGGCTTCGTGCTGAGAAATACTCAAAACAGGTAATGGTAGCTGCTCGCATCCGAGCACCGACAGCACAAGTGAAACTGTAGTTGACTGGATGACGTAGCTTTGCCTGCAATGAATCATTTCCTTGCCGTTGTAGCTGTAGGCAGCTTTCGGAGTCAATCTTTACTTCAAATAAGATTTTGTATAGATTCTGAATTGTCTTTCCGGATGTAAAATACTCTGAACCTTCGTAAAAGAACAGTGCATAGTAGGCACCTTCGATCAAACATCCTTTGCGGCTCCGTGATCCATAGAAGAGCCCTTGTTCAGATGCAGACGAGAATCGTGATCCTCTGTTTTGCTGAAACGGACCGGCCAGCAATGACATATTGTCTGAATGGACAAACCCTGGTACCGTTTGCCGGTTGGCTTCCTTGCACTGGTCAATCACCGCTTGATGGCTTGGGTTGCGGAGAGTGGCGGAAGCACTTTCCTTTTTGGCGAGCCGATGCACCACCCCTTGCAACCGAACGACGGCTTCGAGATCAATAACCACATCCCAATTTCAAGCCTAGCGATCAAAATCTTCAAGGTAGTCAACAAGCTTCTCAAGCTGATCCGGGTCTTTGAGTTGCTGGGCCGGAGTACCGCCCGTGTGCCGATTCCATGCGCCCATCCAGCCGCGCATGTGCTCAACGTTGTTCCCCACCAGGGACGAGAGGCCGTCATGCAGGCGCAGCATCAAACCAATCCTCTGATATGTGCGAGGGGCAACGGGGCTGGTTCTCTGGCGGGGATCAAAGAATGAGGGGGCCTTACCGACTGCCTGGGCAAGGACTCGCTTGCTCAGCCCAAGCTCTTCTCCCGCACGCTGGAGTGCCTTCCGCAACACAGCACTTTCATCTACATCACCAGAAACTTTCCCAGGGTGGTGGTGGTCAAGAACCGAAACCATTGCTCGTACCTCATTTCAAGAGAATCTACCACCACTTCAAGCCAGTTGACTACGATCAAACCATAGAGACGGTCCTGACGTCACCGATCCATCTGCAAAGGAGATCTGGTCTTTACGCTAGACCATGCGCTAGAAACACCAGCGCCAGCAACAATGGTTGCAACAAGCATCGTTCAAGTTGCAGGCTGGGGAAGCAGTCCATCCACAAGAAATTGCTCTCGCAGGAAGTGGTACACGTTGTTGTCGTCAAAGCAATGAAATATCACTTCATTGGCATTGGCTTCCACTTGAATCTCTACCTGATCAAACGGTAGGCTCTGAAACACTCCACAACTCAACACACCAATCTGCATCACAGCCTCTGTGCTGCGGGCGGAATGATACTCAAACGCCTGAATCCCCGCTTCCCGCATATGCTGACCCACCTGTTGTGTGAAGCGATAGTCATGGGGATGCCGTAACAGGTTTTGCAGTGTTTCGTCTCCCTGAAATTGAAGCTGCAAACCATACTCAGCGCTCACCTCCACATGAAATAGCTTCTTGCACATGGTGCTGCGTTTGGGGAACGGACGTTCAGGCCCGGATTGAAATACCAGCGCGTAATAAGCTCCCTCCAGTAAACACCCCGGTCGTGATCTGGAGCCGTAGAACAGGCCCCGCTCCCAACGGGTGCTGAAACGCGATCCATAACGCTTGTGACAGCAAAAGGGCGTGAGTAGGAACGGATGCCGCAGCGGACATTCGTTGGCATCAGGTAATTCCGGCTGACTGTCCTCCAGGAAGGTCTCCAGGAAGGCTTGCTCATCCATGTTGTCAGTGATCCTCCCCGTGACCTGCCTGTCTTGCTCTTGCGGTTCCACCAAGCGCATCACCACACCCTCCAGCCGCGTGAGGGCTATGACATCCACGAGCGCAACCCTGCTCACGGCCGGCCGCGCATGGCATCCAGATACTGCACCAACTTCACCAACTGCCCAGGGTCTTGCAGTTGCTCACGGGGCACCCCGCCCGTGTGACGATTGGCTGTAGCCATCCAATGCCGCATCAGGGTGATGTCGCCCCCCACCAAAGCCGATAAGCTGCGGTGCAGACGCAGCACCGACGCAATCATCATCTGCTGCGTGTGGGGATCCATGGAACTCTGTATCTGCACCTTCATCTGTCTGACAAAGTTACGGTTGTTGCCCTTGGGCAGCCTCTCAGAAGAGGAGTATCTTGCTCTCTTACCAATGGCTTGATCGATTTCCTGGGGTTTCAACCCCAACTCTTCACCAGCGCGCCGCACAGCCTTGAGCAGCACCATGTCCTCGTTGAGTCCGCTCGCCAGAGCATCTGGGACCTGAACAGCCATGACTCACCCCAGCTAACAATCACTCCATACTGCCTCAACCACGGCCCATGACGCAAGGCAGTCGCCACGGTGGCGTCACTGCGGGCATTGCTAACATCTAAGGGCAGATGGGCTCTTGCGCGCTTGCTCCCTTCCGTCGTCACCAGTGAATTGGAGCAGGTGGCCATCGATGCCATCCGTACCGCTTTTCACCCCACCACACCAGGCTTCCACGGGCTGATCGAACGGTTTCTTGGTGAGCGTGAGCGGCTACTGAAAGGCCCTTATATTTCCGTTGCGCTTCCCTTCCGCCAGGGCTCCAGCCGCAACTGGTTTCCTGAGATCCCGCTACGCTTCTCCCCTTATCGGCATCAGGAAAAAGCCTTCGAGCGGCTGCTTCCAGGTAGCCCGAGCAACACCCTTGTCGCTACTGGCACCGGCTCCGGCAAGACCGAGTGCTTTCTGTTGCCGGTGCTGGAGCACTGCCGCCAGCAGCACGGTCAGGGGCGCAAAGGCGTCAAGGCAATCCTCATCTACCCGATGAATGCTCTGGCCACTGACCAGGCCCGGCGCATCGCAGATCTGATCCACACGATCCCGTCCCTCACCGGCCTGCGGGCAGGTCTCTACATCGGCGCGTCCGACGACCATCCCACCGCGGCCATGACTGCCCACAGCGTCATCACCGATAAAGCCGTATTGCACAAGGGGCCGCCAGACATTCTGCTCACCAACTACAAGCAGCTTGATTACCTGCTCCTGCAACCGCACGTCCAGGGCCTCTGGCAACACAACACCCCAAGCCCGGACGGCTCCAGCGTATTGCGGTACCTGGTGGTGGACGAGTTCCACACCTTCGATGGAGCCCAGGGCACCGACCTGGCCTGTCTCATCCGCAGATTGCGGGATCGCCTCCACTGCCGTGGCGACGCACTGATTTGCGTGGGCACCTCCGCCACCCTGGGCGGTCCTGAATCGCGTGATGCCATGGCTGATTACGCCGGCCAGATTTTTGCCAGCCAGTTTGATGCCGATGGGCTGATTGAAGAAGAACGGCTCAGCTCCGAGGAGTTCTTTACCGCCCACACCGCCTATGGCGATGAAGGGCTTTTCGCGTTGCCGTTGCCGGGGCCTGATTGCGAGCAGCAGCTTGACCATTATCACTTCCCAAGTGCCTCGGACTATCTACAAAAGCAAGCCCAGCTCTGGCTGGACCATACCCTTGGCGCTCCTCCAGAAGGAGACATCAACAACGACGCCTGGCGCCTTGAACTGGGCAGGCGGCTGGGCACCCTGCCGGCAGTGCATAACCTGGTGCGTCAAGCCACTGCTACGTGCTCGCTCGAGGAACTGCTGGAGCGCTTTTCACGCCAACTGGGGCTGGGGGAGCAATACAGCCGGCGGTATCGGGTGCTGGTGCTGGACAGCCTGCTGGCGTTGACTGCCCACGCCCGTAGAAGGACGCTGAAGCTGAACGGTTCGGAGGTGGTGGCGCCATGGCTCAACCTCCGTCAACAGCTCTGGTTGCGTGAACTCAAACGCATGGTGGCCTCCGTGGAAGAGACGCCCCTGCTGAAACATTCCGATGACCTCTCAGGCAACGACAGCAGTGCTCACCTGCCGGTGGTCCACTGCCGTGAATGCGGCGCCACCGCCTGGGCCGCCACGGTAACCCAGCAGGACAGCAATACACTGGATCGCGCCACCAACCTGCAGAACTTCTACAAGGCCTACTTCAGCGACCAACCCGAACTTCGCTACCTGTTCCCGCAAGCGGTAAACGGCGGTGATCACAGGCTGTGCAGCGACTGCCTGAGCTTCCACAAAACCAACGACCGCCAACCCCAAGGCAACAGCCTGCCGGTGTGCCCCAACTGTTCAAGCCCTGCCCTGCTTCCTGTTGAAGTCCGGTACTGCACTTACGTTGATGGTCATAACCATCCCCATGTCAGCCGCAATTGCCCCTACTGTCATGCCCACCAGGGGCTCCTGTTGATTGGTTCATCAGCTGCCAGCCTCACCAGCACCTGGAGCGCGTCGTTGTTTGCCTCCAACTTCAACCACGACAAAAAGCTGCTTACCTTTTCCGATTCCGTGCAAGACGCCGCCCATCGCGCCGGCTTCATTGCTGCCCGTACTTACCGCACCTCCTTCCGCACCGCCCTTACCCGCACGGTGCAGCAACACGGCCGCCCCATCAGCCTTGAACAACTGCAAGACAAATTGATTCGGCACTGGCAACAGAAACTACCCAATCCAGTCGATTTTGCCGCCACGTTCCTGCCCGCCGACTTGGAGTGGCTGAAAGAGTGGGATCACTTGCAGCAACAAGACACCCCCACGCTGCCGAACAACAGCTTTTTGCTGGACTGCGTGAACCAACGCCTCCACTGGGAGGTGGCTACCGAATTTGGCTACCGCTCGCGCATTGGTTCGTCTGTGGAGCAAGCCGGCTCTCTGGCCGCTGACGTGGATCCCAGCTCCATTGAAGCGCTGCTGGACACGTTGCTGATGCGACTGCAAAACGAAATCGAGCCCTTGCGCTCAACAGGCGCCAGCCAAGTGGCGCAACTGATCGTTGGATTGCTGCATCATTGGCGTCAGCGCGGCGCCATCGGCGTGCCTGAACTGATTGGAGCCGAGGGCAAGGCAGGCAGTACATACCTCAGCAGCGGCGGCACCAACACCTTTCCCTTCAATCAACAGTGGCACACCCCAAAATTCGGACCCTCTGCCAGCAAGCCGCTGTTCCTCACCAACCACCGGGGGAAGGGCTGCTTCGAGCAACTGGTGGGTGAGAAGGGTCGTCCCACCTGGTCCCAGCACTGGCTCAAGCGCACCTTGAAACCAACCCAAGCCCTTGATGCCGATCAGCAGAGTGAGGCGTTACATCTTGTGGTCTCCGCTCTCACTGAGGCAGGGCTCCTGCAGGAACTCCCTGGCGGGGGAACCAGACGCGTCTGGGCCATTCCCCGTTCGGTGATTCAGGTGCAAGCGCAGCCCTGGTTGGTGCGTTGCGAATGCTGCGGCGATAGCCAAAGCGTGTTGCCCGAACAACGCACCCTCTGGGATGGCATGCCCTGCCTGGTGCGCCACTGCACTGGTCATTACTGGCCTGATTCCCGCGCAGGACTGGCGCTCTATCGGCGCCTCTACGAACGTGGTGAAGTTCATCGCATTGTGGCGCGGGAACACACGGGGCTGCTGGAGCGCGCCCACCGCGACCGGCTGGAAACCCAATTCATTCGTGGCCGATTCCGTAGTGACCCCAACCTACTGTCGGCCACCTCCACCTTGGAGATGGGCATCAATATCGGCGATCTCTCCTCGGTGTTACTGGCCTCAGTCCCGCCAGAGCCCGCCAATTACTTGCAGCGCATCGGCCGAGCGGGCCGGCGCGATGGCAATGCCGTGATCGGCACCATCGTGAACGGCACTGCCCACGACCTGTATTTCTTTGAAGATCCCCGCACCATGTTGCAGGGACAGGTGAGCCCGCCGGTTTGCTATCTCAATGCCGCCGCCATCCTCAAGCGGCAACTGGTCGCTTATAGCCTTGATCGCTGGGTACAAAGCGGTATCAGCGATCAAGCATTACCCAAACAACTCAAACCTGTCCTTGATGCTATCACTATCAAGAAAGCCGGCAATTCCAGCATCCACCACAACACTTTCCCCACTACTTGGTTGAGTTGGACACAGGCCCATCAAGGCAAACTCCTGGAAGATTTCCTGGTTCTCTTTGCCGATAACCTTGACAATACCAGTCTCCAGGCACTGGGTGATGTTTTCCTGGCCCGCGCCGGAGTTGACAGTGATGATAACCCCAGCGCCCCCTTTGCCCAAGAGCTAGTCATGCGGTTGGAGCAGTTGATCGCCGAGCGCAAACGACTCACGTCGGAAGCCAGGAAACTGCGGAAACGCTACACAGATTTCACCAATCGGCCGGAAGAGTCGCTGACCGAGAACGAACGGGAAGCCAAGGAGGAGATTCAACGCGAACTACGCGCTTACAATTCACTGCGGAAAGAGATCGATAACCGCCAGTTGCTGGCCATGCTCACTGATGAAGGCTTCCTGCCCAATTACGCCTTCCCGGAAGCTGGCGTCACGCTCAAATCCGTGCTCTGGCGCAAACTACCTGGCCGTGATCGTGGACCCAACCACAGCGAAGAATTGCCGCCGTTGAGCTACGAACGGCCTGCCAACGTGGCCATCCGTGAATTGGTGCCGGATGGCCAGTTCTATGCCCAGGGCCGCCGTGTGCGGGTGGATCAGGTGGACCCAACCCTCAACAGACCCGAGACGTGGAGGTTCTGCCCGGCATGCTCGTTTGCCTGCAAATCCACCGACGATACCTTCAATTGCAGGGAATGCCCCCGCTGTGGCCACAGCGGCTACGCTGATTGCGGCCAGGTCAAAGAGATGGTCAAACTCACCCAGGTGCAGGCCACGACAGAAGATGCCCGGAGTCGCTTTGGCGATGACCGTGATGAACGCAACCCACTGTTCTTCCATCGCGAACTGCTGATCCTTCCCGATCACCAACGACGGGAGATCACCTTGTCCATTAAAGGCGAAGAATTTCCCTTTGGCGCTGAATATCTATCGGGAACCGTCTTTCGCGAAATCAATTTCGGTGAAAATACCATGGTGGGCAGTAGCCATGAGATTGCCGGGAAAAGCCTGAAGGTGAGAGGCTTTGAGCTTTGCCGCAGTTGTGGCAAGGTACAACGCGGATCTCCCCAAGCCAACAACCACACCTGGGGTTGCCAGTACCGCGATAAGCCCGATGATGCCCAACTGCATCAGTTGCTGTTCATGTACAGGGAGTTCAGTTCGGAAGCCGTGCGCTTCCTGCTGCCTGGCGCCAACTTCTGGGACGAATCCGGCTTGTCGTCATTTGCGGGGGCGCTGCACCTGGGTCTACGCCAACGCTTTAGCGGCAAGGTCAATCACCTGCAGTCAGCTCTTGGAGACGAGCCCCAAGGTAACCAGCAACGCAAAACTTTCCTCTATCTCTTCGACTCGGTACCGGGCGGTACGGGGTATTTGCGCCAGTTGATGGAGCAGGGTGGCAGCGACCTCAAAGAAGTGTTCAAGCAGTCCCTTGATGTACTGCAAACTTGCAGTTGTAGCGATGGCTGTTACCGGTGCATTTTTATGTACCGGCAACGCTTTGATCGCGAGCACACCAGCAAGCAGCGGGCGGTCGAGCAGTTGCAAGCTATCCTTGAACACTGGACAAAACTTACAACAGCGGAGCGCAGCTTATCGGACATCACGATTAACACCCGCGCCGAAAGTGAACTGGAACTCCGCTTCATTGAGAAGCTGCGCGAGGGCAAAGGGGCGCCCCGTGGGGTCACCGTGTCTCTCAAGAGCGACGTCATCCAAGGCCGCAAGGGCTATTTACTCAGCTTGACACGAGCTAAAAGGGTGGTGCGTTGGAAACTGCAGCAACAGGTTCTCCTTGGTGAAAGCGAAGGGGTGAGTTGTGACTCTCGTGCCGACTTCCTGCTCACACCAACCGCTGGCGGCAAGCCAATCGCTATCTACACTGACGGCTGGGAGTTTCACCGCGGTCGACTGGCCACCGATGCTCAGCAACGCATGGCGCTGCAACGCAGCGGTCGTTTCCTGTTCTGGGGTTTGAGTTGGGACGATGTGGTTGAGAAGGCGCCGTCACCCAAGGCGCCCCTCGATCCCAACGGCCTCAAGCAGGATCTAAATCCCAAGTTCAATCATGAGCCGGAACTTTTCCTCAACCGCTGGTGGCCGGAGGAACTCCGGGCCAAGGCGTTGGTCATGCCGCAAGCCGCCCAAAGCATGAGCAGCCTGGAACTGTTGATGGCCTACCTGGCGGAACCATCCGAAACCCTTTGGCAAGGGATGGCACAGCAATTTGCGTTGGCCCAGGTTTCGCAACAGCCCCTTGATCATCCGGAACTCGGTGAGGCCATCTCCTCTGGCCATCTGCAAAGTCATGTAGAGGAATGGAGGGGCAACGGCACCGGCAATAGAATTCTCGGCCAGCAACTCACTATTGGCTGCGGCCTCTCTGTGCTTGGCCTGGTGGATCTGGGCCTACAAGAACAGACGCATCCCTGTGCCAGTCTCCGGGTCAGCCATTTCGAAATCAACGAAGATCTCCTCCCAGAGCAGCAGCAAGCGGCTTGGCGCGAATGGCTCCGGCTTGGCAACCTGTTCCAATTCCTACCCCATGGACTGATCACCACGCCGGGCTGGACTGGTGCGGAGCAACCGGTGGCTGTGGACACCCCGACCGTGTGGATCAAGAGTGGCGCAGCAACAGCGCCAAGCCCTACGCCAGAACATCCCGTACAACAGCAACGCCAATCTACCTGGAGAGCGATTGTCGAACTCGCCATCAAGGAGTGTCACCACCTCTTGAATGCTCTCAAGGAACCTCTACTGGAAACCACCAGCCTCCCTCTCCCGGAAGACGGCTACGAGCTAATCGGCTCACGGGGCGAAGTCATCGCCCAGGCAGAGTTGGCTTGGGCAAGCCACCATCTCGCTGTCGTTGTTGACCCAGCCGATCTGGATACGTTCACCCAACGGCAATGGGTCTGCTGGTTGCTCGGCGATCCGCCCGATGTCATTGCCAATGCCATTCTTCAGCATCTTCGGAACGCTGATCAGCACAGCCCATGACCGACGTCCGCATCACCGTTGCCATCTCCAATGATTTTTTCAAGGCCTTTGGCAAGTTGCCCAACAAAGCACGAAGCAAGGTGGCCGCGTTCATTGCCAAATTCCGCCACAATCCGCGCAGCCCTGGCCTGAACTATGAGCGCATTGAAGGGGGAAAGGATCCCATGATCCGCTCCCTGCGCGTTGATCAGGACGTGCGCTGCATCGTGCGGGCGCCCGACAAAGGCAACACCTATGTGCTGCTTTGGATCGACAAGCACGACGATGCCTACCAGTGGGCTCGCCAAAGGTCCTGCCATGTGAACCGCGTGTCAGGGGCCTTGCATGTGGTGGATGTTGAGGCTGCTGAAGCAGCATTGTGCGAAGCAACCACAAACCCACACAGCGTTGAAGCTGCCGCAGAAACCCGGCAGCCCCTCCCGCAAACCATCCCCAACGCCTTGTTTGCGGCCTGTGATGATGAACAATTGATGCTGGTTGGCGTTCCTGAAGTCCTGCTGCCAGCCGTTCGTGCTGTCAGCAACGAAGAAGCCCTGGTGCGCCTGATTGAGTGGCTACCGCAAGCCTGCGTCGATGGCCTCATCCTCCTTGCTGAAGGCAGAACCATTGCAGACGTGGTCAGTGAATTGGAGCGCCAGCGCCCTGCTGGTGTTGATCCCGAGGATGTTGCCACAGCCCTGGAAGTCCCAGACAGCAAGGCGGAGTTTCTGGTCATTACTGATGACGATGAGCTTGAGGCCATGCTCTCGGCGCCGCTGGAGCAATGGCGGGTCTTTCTCCACCCCAGCCAACGTCGTCTGGTGGAACGGGATTGGAATGGTCCCGTACGCGTCCTTGGTGGTGCTGGCACCGGAAAAACCGTGGTGGCAATGCATCGGGCTCGCTGGCTGGCCAAACAGCTGATCAACCAAGGGTCCACCGGTCGCATCCTGTTCACCACCTTTACCCGCAACCTTTCCATCGATATCCGCAGCAATCTCACCAAAATTTGCTCTTCGGAGGAGTTGCAACGCATTGAGGTGGTGAACCTCGATCGCTGGGTGATGAATTTCCTCAAAACGCAGGGCCTGCAAGTTCGCATCTTCGACCAGGAATCCAGAAGGGCTGCCTGGAGCCTGGCCATGGATCTTGCCGACACCAGTCTCGGCCTGGATCAACGCTTCTACGAAGAGGAGTGGAGAGATGTTGTGCTTGCCATCGGTTGTAGGTCTCGTGATGACTATCTGAAAGCACGGCGGGTTGGGCGGGGCACCCGCCTGAGCCGGAAACAACGGGTGCAAATCTGGCCCGTCTTTGATGCCCTCCGTGCGGAATTACGCCAACGCGGGCTTTGGGAAACAGAGGAGGCAAAACAGGCTGCTGCCGATCTGCTCCACGAATCTGGTCGTTCAGCTCTCTTTTCATCCGTTGTTGTGGATGAAGCTCAAGATCTTGACACCGCTTCCTTTGAGCTCATTCGCACCTTATCCGGAGAGCCTCACCCCAACGACCTGTTCATCGTGGGAGATCCACATCAACGCATTTATGGCAAACCCGTGGTGATGGGCCGCTGCGGCATCGAGATTCGTGGGCGCTCACGCAAGCTGCGCATCAACTACCGCACGACGGAGGAAACAAGGGTTTGGGCCACGGCCGTGTTGAACGGGCTGGACTTTGATGACCTCGACGGTGGCGCCGATTCAGCAAGTGATTACCGCTCCTTGCTCCATGGCGACGAGCCTCTGATCAAAAAATGCGAAGACCTGGCCGAAGAAGAGCGCTTCCTGGTCGCACTTCTGCATCAGATCAAAGAAGAACGAGGCTCTCTGGCCAGCACCTGTATCACAGCACGAACCAAATCAGCCATTACAAATCTGGAACAATTCCTTGAAAGCAAGGACATCCAAAGCCGAGTGATCGAGGCTGATGAAGCCGATGACCCCAGTGACCCCTCAGTCCGCCTGGCGACGATGCACCGCGTGAAAGGTCTGGAATTCGACCAGGTGTTGATCCCAGGCCTGGACAGCGATCAGATGCCTCTCAAGAGCGCGCTTGGTTGCCGGCCGGATCAGGTTTCTCGGGAGTTGTTTGAACAACAGGAGCGATCACTGTTGCACGTAGCAGCAACGCGTGCGAAGAAGCGTGTGGTTGTCACTTACAGCAATTACCCCAGTCCACTCATCAAACTCTTCTCTGTGTCAGATTCAAAGGAAGGCAGGTCGCAGGTGCTTGGTTGAATCGTGACAGGGGAGCAAGAGTCCCCCATTACCGCCTTGGCATTGCTCCAAGTGCCCGCAAGGGCAGTATTCAGCCTTATCATCCATGATCCATGGGGGCTGGAAAGCCCCTTCTCCTGACCCTTTCTCAGCAATGCCGCGGAGCGGATACAAGGACTACTGGAAAATCCTCCAAGTGCCCAAGGGTGCGGATCAGGCCGCCATCAAGCAGGCTTTTCGTCGGTTGGCGCGGCAAAACCATCCGGATGTGAATCCCGACGACAAGGCAGCGGAGGCGCGCTTCAAGGAAATCAACGAAGCCTACGAGGTGCTCGGTGACCCGGAGAAGCGGCGCCGTTACGAGCAGTTTGGCCGCTTCCGCAGCGGTGACCGTAGTCAGACCAGCGGTGGCGCGGGGGTGGATATGGACTTTCAGAACTATGGCAATTTCGATGAATTCATCAATGACCTGCTGAGCCGATTCGGGGAGGGCAACGTCCCCGGCGGATTCGGCGCCAGCGGTTTTCCCCGACCCGGACGCTCCCGCTCCCCGGACCTGGACGCGGAAACCTCTCTGGAGATTTCCTTGGCCGAGGCCTTCCATGGTTGTGAGCGCACACTCGCTGTGCGCACCTTCGGCAAGAATCAGGAATCCGTGCAGGTGCGCATTCCGGCCGGCATCCTTCCCGCCACCCGCCTGCGCCTCAAAGGCAAGGGCAACCTTCAGCCGGGTACAGGGCGCCGTGGGGACCTTTACCTCAAGGTTCAGCTACAACCGCATCCCCCATGGCGCTTGGAGGGGGACCAATTAAGGGCTGATCTGGTCTTGGGGTTGGATGAGGCCGTGCTGGGGGGCGAGATCGAGGTGCCTACACCCGAAGGCACAGCCACGATGACNGTTCCGGCCGGCATCCAGCCAGGTCAAAGCCTCCGGCTGCGGGGCCAGGGATGGCAGTCCCCTGGTGGTCGGAAGGATCTTCTGTTCACGGTTGTCATCCATGTGCCCCGATCGCCGTCACCTCGGGAACTGGACCTGTTGCGGCAATGGGCAGCCTGCCGAACAGGCTCGCCCCGGGAGGCCATGGCCCGGCAGGCTGTGCTCCCCAAGCCTTTGTAGCAAGGCCCGAAGCGGGAGGCTNGGGGGTGAAGNGGATTCCGTAGGATCCCGAAAGCTTTTGCCGCCACATGCTGGACCTGCTGCACCGCCCCCGCCGCCTGCGGCGCACGCCTGCCCTGCGGGCCATGGTGCGCCAGACCTCTCTGCAGGCCACGGATCTGATTTACCCCCTCTTCGTTCATGAGGGAGCCAGGAACGAGCCTATTGTTTCCATGCCCGGTTGCCAGCGCTGGTGCCTTGACGCCCTGGGGGACGAGGTGGGCCGCGCCTGGGATTCGGGGATCCGCTGTGTGGTGTTGTTCCCCAAAGTGGCCGATGGCCTCAAAAGTGATGACGGCGCCGAGTGTTTCAACGAAGGCGGCTTGATCCCCCGCGCTATCCGCCGGCTCAAGGCGGAACACCCGGACATGGTGATCATGACCGATGTGGCTCTGGATCCCTACTCCAGCGACGGTCACGACGGCATCGTGAGCCCCCATGGGGTGGTTCTCAATGACGAGACGGTNGAAATTCTCTGCCAGCAAGCCCTGGCCCAGGCTCGCTCCGGTGCCGATCTCGTTGGCCCCAGCGACATGATGGACGGCAGGGTGGAAGCCATCCGCACCACCCTGGACGACCATGGCTTTACGGACGTGGCCGTCATCTCCTACACCGCCAAGTACTCGTCGGCCTACTACGGNCCCTTCCGGGATGCCCTGGATTCCGCCCCTCGCGCCGGCGGCGATAAACCCATCCCCACAAACAAGGACACCTACCAGATGGATCCGGCCAACAGCAGGGAGGCCCTCATCGAGGCCGATCTGGACGAAGGCGAGGGGGCCGATATTCTCATGGTCAAACCNGGCCTGGCCTATCTGGATATCGTGGCCAAGCTGCGGAAAGACAGCGCACTGCCCATTGCCGCCTACAACGTGAGCGGCGAATATGCCATGGTGAAGGCCGCGGCAGAACGGGGCTGGATCGAGGAGCGCCGTGTGGTCCTGGAAACCCTGCTCTGTTTCCGCCGTGCCGGGGCAGACCTGATTCTTACCTACCATGCCCCTGATGCCGCCCGTTGGCTACGGGAGGGCTGAGGGGGGTGAAAGATTGACGGTTTCAGGGCAGCGCAACCGATCACGCTCCAGTAGCCTCTTCAAGTGGGGCGTGACGCCCAATTCCGCATTTTGCCAGAGGCGACCGAATTCACGCCGAAAGGCATCCGCCAGCTTGGGGTGCTTGATCACCAGCAACGTCTCGTCGTTTTGATGAGCTGCTGATGGGCTCCAGTTGAAGCTGCCGGTGATCACCGTGGTGTTGTCCACCACCGCAAACTTGTGATGGAGCTTGTCCCCACGCGCAAGCTGGGGAATGCCCACCTCGGCCAAGCCCGGTGGCCAGGGCTTGTTGCCCGTCTCGACGCGGCAACGACGGTCAGGGCGGACCACCCCCGCCAGATCCAGGAGTTCGCTGTAGCTGCGGGTGGCAAAGCCCGGGTCCACCAGGAGGCGGATGTTGACACCCCGCCGGGCCAAGGTCTCCAGGCGGTTGGCAACGCCTTGGTCGCTGAACACGAACAGGGCCATGTCCACCTGGGTCCGGGCCGTGGCCAGCACCCGTTCAATAAAGGCGAGACCGTTGTTGCCGTCCCGCCGGGAATGGGGGGCAAAGAGCACCTCCAACTGCCCCTCTCCCTGCCGGAGCCGAACGCTGCCGCCACCGGCCTTGCCCAAGCCAAAGCGGCCATCCTCCAGTCCACCGGGGCCGTCCCCCCAGAGACGGGCGAATTCCTCTTCAAAAAGACCGGCCAGAGCGGTGGAGCGAATCCTCACCACGTGGTTGGTGTTGCCGCGGGTTCCGGGGGCGCCGGCATCGCCATGGATGCCGGAACTGGTGAAATTGGCTGAGCCGGTGACCACCTCCCGGCCGTCCACCACCAGGAACTTATGGTGCATCAGCCCGCTGCCGGCACTGCCGTCCGCTGTGTCGTCCAGCAGGGGCACACCGTCATCCAGCAGCAGGGCCACCGCATCCCCCGCCCGTCGTTCAGCCTGGGTGACGGCGCCGTCCTGGTCGCCGTCCGCCAGATCATGGAGCCGTTGCCAGCGATGCCGTGCATGGTCGTCCAGTTCGGACGGATGCTGACGACTCCATGGAGTGGAGTAGCTGTTCTCCAGCACCACCCGCACGTTCACCCCGGCGCGGTGGCGCTCCACGAGAGCCTGGGCGATGCGGGGCAGGGTCAACTCCTGCACCGCCAAGCTGATGCTGTGACGGGCCCCGGCAATCACGTCCAGCACCACCTGCTCCAGGTCGTCTCCCTGGCGCATGGTTCCCGTGAGTGGGCTGCGGTAGCGCGCCTGGCGACGTTGATTGAAGTAAACGCTCATGCCGTCGGCGGCGGCAGCGGGACCGGCAGCCTGTTGCTGCCCCACAAACGTGGAGTTTGCTGCACAGGATGCCAGCACCAGCGCCAGGGGGACGGCAACGGGCAGTGGTTTGCAGACCTTGGCCCCAGCCCGTTGCCAGACGCTGAGCAGTCGTTTCAAGTGCCCCATGTTCAGGAGGAGTGGAGATCGTTCTCCCGCACAGCAGGAACGAGGCCAGGATCACGACCCCGTTGCAGAGCGAGCCGTACCAGTTTCAAGCGTTCCAGTTGACCGTCCAGGTAGTGGTGCAGGTTGGGATCGGGCTGTCGTCCCAGGTCGTGGAAAACCTCCAGCCGTTCTCCATGATCATGGCGACATCGCTGCTCATGGTCGTTCAACAGGGTTTCATCCAGACGATGGCCCTGAAGACAGAGGGCATGAAGTTCGGTGCTGACAGAGGCACGGCCTTGTGCCCGGGCCCGTTGCTCCTGGCTTGGCATGGNGCAATGGTGCAAACACACACAGACTTCCCTCGGTTCAGCCTTCTCCAGGACCAATGCCCCGGAGGCTGCAGAAGGAACCGCCANGGATACAATCCTGAAACNTGCCAGTGTTCCGTGGCTGTCAAAGATGTCACCGATGCGGACTTTGCAGCCGCTGTTCTCCGTGCCGATCTACCGGTCCTTGTGGATTTCTGGGCGCCATGGTGCGGGCCTTGCCGCCTGGTGGCGCCCTTGATGGACTGGGCTGTCGGCGCCTATGGCGACAGGTTGCTGGTCATGAAGATGGAGGTGGATCCCAATCCGGTGACGCGAGATCAATACAGAGTTCAGGGGATTCCTTCCCTTCTGGTGTTTCNTGGAGGAGAGGTGATTGNTCGCCATGAGGGCGCNCTCTCTCAAAAGCAGCTACGGACTTTTCTGGATGCCCACCTCTGAGCAACGGTGTTGTACAGNAGAAGACATGGTGGAATTCCACTGCCATGGGGGAGTGGTTTGTGTGCGGCGGTTGCTGGAGCAGGTGCTGGCCAACGCGCTGTTCTCCATGGCCGTTCGGACCTGATCCAGGAGAAGGGAGCGTACGCAGGGTGGTGCCACTCATTCAACTGAC
>JGIcombinedJ30088_10000756_pt1 | contig 34415 bp, 33 predicted proteins | sample PinacodermPK_FD_30088 | JGI IMG/M metagenome (IMG submission 30088)
TCGCAACCCCCAAGACTGGAGCAGGGTCTGGCCACCCTCAGATTGCCGATAGGTCGTACCAAGGGGGGAAGAGTCCTCTACCGATCGGTCTTGGCTGAACTGACCCCCTCGGGGAGGCAGCTCGATCTGGCGGCTAGTTGGCACCGGGAGGAGTTGCTTGGCGGCACCTTGCGGGCAGAGGCAGCCCTATCGAGCGATCCGGGTCATCTCGAGACCGAACCGATCTTCAGTCTGGCTGCAGGTTGGCAGGTTGTCTTTTGAGCGGTTCAGCAACTTCCGCCACCCTGCATGCACCCCTTCAGCCGGTTCTTCTGGCAGGGTGCAATTGACTCTACTTCATCCAACTCGGTAGCCAACTGGCCACTACCGTCCCTGGCCTGGTACCAGGGGCACCCAGGACCCTTCTCAGGACCTCGTGCCGTCAACCCCAGAGTCTCGTGAGGAGAGGTGACCTCCACCGAGGTAGGGCTACCTAGCGGTCCAACCGCCATCGACAGTGACGAGGCTTCCGGTCATATAGCTCGAGGCGTCACTGGCGAGGAAGATCGCCGCCCCCTGGATCTCCTCGAGCCGGCCCCAGCGCTTGAGTGCTACGACGTCCTCGACGACCCTCCTGGCAGCCTCGGTGCCGGCGATAGGTTCGTTCATCGGGGTCAGGAACGGCCCCGGACAGATGGCGTTGCAGGTGATTCCGGAGGGGGCGAGCTCGAGCCCCAGGGTGCGGGTGAGCTGCACGACCGCTCCCTTACTGGCGGCGTAGGGGCTCCGTTCGCCCAGACCGACGAGGCCGAGGGCGTTGGCCACGTTGACGATCCGGCCGTACCCCGCCCACTTCATCAGGGGGATCACGGCCTGGCAGCAGAGCCAGACACCGCTGGCGTTGACAGCCTGTACCCGCTGGAACTGTTCAAAGGAGAGGTCCTCGATCGGTCCCCGGATGTTGATGCCGGCGTTATTGATGAGCACGTCGATCTTCCCGAAATCGCTGGCAGTCCTCTCGATCACGGCGTTCACCTCGTCCGGGGCGGTGACATCCCCGCCCATGCCGACTGCGCGTACGCCATAGTCGTTCGCGATCTCTCCGGCAACGCTCTCAGCCTCGTCGCCGTGGCGACTGGTTACGACGACATCGGCGCCCGCGGAGGCCAGACCCTCGGCCATCGCTCGGCCTAGCCCCTTGGTCCCACCGGTGACGATGGCCGTCCGTCCCGTGAGCTCGAACTGTCTGATCCCTGGTAGCATGATTCCTCCCGATCCATCTCCGGCTCCGATTGGGGCCGGGCTCTGCCGTAGCTGTCTGGGGAAGGAGCTAGTAACTCCTCAGCTCTCCGAACGCGAACACCTTGAGGTAGTGGGCCCAGTAGCCTTGAAGCCAGCCGTAGCGCTCCGCTAGTTCGCGGGCCGAACCCCTGCTGATCTGAAATCCCTGGGTGTATACCTGTGAGATCGCCTCGAGCAGCCCCGTATCGTTCCAGGGGGTCCGCTCGGTCCGTCCGAGACCTCGCAGGAGGATGTAATCGACCGACCAGGCACCTACGCCGGGGATCCGCCGGAGCCAGGCTGCCAGCTCCGCATAGGGAGCTTCGCTGAGGAAGGTGGGCTCGAGGCGACTGAAGGCCTGGCCGAGGGGCTCGAGCCGGTCCACCTTGCGGGTGTTGTTGGTGGCCGCCAGCAGCGCGGGCCTAGCGCCATAGGCGAGGCGTTCCGGGGTAGGGAAGAGGGTATAGGTCCGGCCCCTGAAGTCGATCCGCTCGCCTAAGAGGTCGATCAGGCGGGCCATGGTCCGGTAGGCGAATCCGTTCGGCGTCCGCTGCTGGATCAGCGCCCAGCAGGCGGCCTCGAACGGGGTGCTGGTGCGGATCAGCCGCAGGCCGAGGCAGTGCTCGAGCACCGGCTCGAAGGCCGGGTCCGCGCGGGCGGCCCGGTATAGGGTCGACAGGTCGTCGTCGAGGCCCAGCCGCTGGGAGAGGGCGGCACCGGCCTCCCGAACGACCTCTCCCGGGAGTTCACGGTCGGCGTGGGTGGTTAGCCGGAGGCGCGGCCGCTCCGCCGTGCAGGCTGCCAGTTCACAGATGACGGGACCTGCCGAGGTGGCGAGCGCCTCGATGAGCTTACCCTCCTCGACCAGGCGGTTCGCCTGGGTCACCTGGAAGTGTGCGAGTGCCCGGAGGGTCTTCGCCAGATCGAACGGCGGGCGCGGTTCCAGGGGGATGGTCTGGCGGATCATGGTGCCCCGATTATGTCGTTCACCTACTCTGCCGGCCAAGAGAGGGGGAGTAGCGGATCCAGAATGCTCTGATGGCGGTCGCAGACCACACCATCAGGGGGGAAGGCTACAACCGGCTATACGACACCCGGTATCCTATACTTTAAGGAGGAGAACCCATGGCAACTCTGCGGTCCCTGGTCGGCTTGATCCTGTTTGCCATTGCGCTGGTGGTCGCGGCCCACACGATGCTCGAGCCCCTGTTTCACACCTCCACCGAGGCCAACCCCTTTAGCCCGCTCTGGGGTACCATCGACGCGCTGATGGCAGCGGCGGTTGTGCTGGGTGTGATCTTCAGCTACCTCCACAAGCGGGGCGCTGCTGGCGAGGCCGCTTTGGCAGCCAATATCCTCTTCTACGGTTTCCTCTTCGTCGGCATCCTCTTCTTTCGGAATTGGTTTGACTACCTGCGCCCTGCCTACGACGGGCCACCGGTGGAGGTGGTCGGCCTGACGTGGGTTTTCATAGACGCCGCACTGCCGCTGCTCTCGAGCGTGCTGGGCCTGTACCTGCTGCGCAAGAGGACGTGAAACGAAGGGTGCCAACCTCTGGTATCAGGGATTGGTAGTCAATTACCATCCCCCTTTCTATACCTGCAGATCAAGTAGCAAACGACGTAATAACCACCTGGTACGGGTTGCCCCCGCCACGCTGCGGCGCTCAATGCGAACTAATCGGTGGAGTGGTCGTCTACTCGAAGCGCCCGTCGTGCAGTCGCCACCAGGCACCTGTGTCGCTGAGGGCCTGGTTGTCTTGAGCGTGGTCCCAGGGCGTCAGGCCGTAGTCGTCTCGGGCAGCCGCGTCCGCCCCGGCACCGAGCAGAACCCAGATGAATCTGTCGTTGGCGGTGCTCCAGGCCGCCCGGTGGAGGGGGGTAGCGCCACTCCCGTCCCGCGCATTCGCATCGGCCCCATGTAACACTAGGGCGCTGCCGACCAGGTGATTGTCGTTGAATGCGGCCGCATCGTGCAGGGGGGTCCGGCCGTACTTGTCCCGAGCATTCACCCTTGCCCCAGCAGCCACCAGGGCGACGACGACGAGAGGATTGTCGTTGACCGCGGCCGCAGTGTGCAGGGGGGTTTTGTCAAACCAGCCTCGGGCGTTCACCTCTGCACCGGCGTCCACCAGCGCCCAGATGATGGTGTGGCTGTTGGCGTTTGCGGCTGCGGTGTGCAGGAGTGTATTGCTGGACTCGTCCCGCGCGCTCACCTCCGCCCCAGCCGCAAGGCAACCGACCACCTCCGCTAGCGTCGCCGACTCGAAGAACCCCGCCGTGTTCCACTCCGCACAGTCCGCTGCGAACGTCTGTGCAGAGAGCGCGAGCACGATCCCAGTCACCACCAAGTGTCTCATTCCCGCGGCCTTTTCCCCTCTTCCACTCGTTCCGCTAGCCGCCGGACCCGGAGGATCCGTCCTTGCAGGATTGTGAGTACCTATGCGCTCGAGGCCTGTCGACTCTGCGCCACACCCTTACTTCCCTCAATCTCGCTACCGTGTCCCGACCGGCGAGGTGCGCCTGGGCGCAGCGCTCCGGCAGCGAGGGCGACTGCCAGCGGCTCACCTGCTGCATCTCGGTGGCTGTTGCACCGTAGGTGGCCAAGGACTGCGCAGCTCCACCCAGTCCGTTCTTGGGATCCAGAGATCCGACCTTCGACACCTGCCTCCTCAACTCTTAGTGCTGGTGATGCCCCGAATCGTCCTCTAGGGCCGCTCCCACTCGCATTCCACCATCGTCACTATCCAGTTATCCGCCAAGTACTCGGTCTCATAGCTGCAAATCCCAGTAATACCAGCGTGCTTGCCGGTGCCGCCTAGGAGCTGTCCAGTGCCCTCGCCCCCCTGTCCGGCCCCGCCGATGTCGCCCAGGGTACGCTTCCCTAGCGTGAACTGCTTATCGCCCATGGCATCGACCGTGACGCACGGCGACTCGAGCTCCAGCCCCGCTTCACTCCGCTTTGCGTAGGCCATGCAGGTTATGCGGCTGTGTGCTCCCACTACGAACGGGCCGCCGCTGCTCTCGATGATCGTGCTCACTCCCTCGAGCGCGCCGCCGGTGATGGTCTGGTCGGCGAATTCGAAGCTGGTGTAGTCGTGCAGGTAAGTGATGATCGACCGGAAGGTGCCCGACTCGGCGGAGGCTGTTGCTGCCAGAGAGAGGACCACGATCCCGGCTAGGGCCATGGTCGCTACAGGGAAGACTCTTCGGGTCCGCTGGGCAGCTCGTGATGACATTGGCTCGGCAATCTCCATCTTACCCTCCTGGGGGAGTTTGAACCGCGAGGAACGAAGCTTGCGGTTCTCCCCTTGGCCCCAGTGTAGTGCCTTGCTCAACTGCAGGCAAGCCATCGTGCTCACCCTGGTGGCGGAGCGGAGGGTGGCGCTGCGGGAGTACCGATGTCTCGGCCCTGGGGTCGCCGACCTGCACGCCGCTGCTGGCAAGGAGAGGCAGATAGCCCGCTGGATAGAGGTGAGTCTGGAACTTGAGCGCTTGCGGGTTGGCCGCGATTCCGTGGGTGCGAGGGACCAGCCTGACAGCAGACGGGGGAGACCGGGTGGAGGAGCTTACCGCCGGTGGCTTGGAAGTGCGCTCGGCAGGTGTTGTGGGGGAGAGTGTTGGACCGCCAGTTTCGTGCGGGGTTCGCCGGGAGGTCGACCTCAAGGTGCTCGGGCGACTTCTTGGTGACGGGAGGAGCGTGAGGAGAGGTGTGGTCTCGACTGGCAAGGCAAGCGCTGGGCCTGAAGGTCTATCCCCCTCATGCAGGGAATCCTCGCATATGCGGTGGCTATAATGGCTATATGCCTGAGTACCCAAAGCGCCAAAGGATCGATATGGACCTAAAGTGGATCAAGCGAGACGCAGGTCAGGCCGTCTACAAGAGGGCCAAGGCCCTCATCAAAATCCTAGAGCCCCAGCTGCTGCCCGAAGAGGGTCAGCCGGTACGAAACGCCGAAGGCAACTGGGTGGCCTGCTTTCGCTGGGGAGAGGAGCCCGCTGTCAGCACCAAGGACTTCAAAGTCTACGTGACTGGCTCCCAGTACATGTTTGAGCAACAGACCCTTTCCAGAGTCACATGGGAGACAAAAAGGGCAAAGGATGAGATCGTCCAGATACTTAGCGAAGGTGCGTGAAGAGACTCTTGCCTGTCCTTCAGAGTCTCGGCCTTTTGGGGCGGTTTGCCCATTTGGAGTGGCTTGTTCCAAGGTTACCTTGCCGAAGGTCTCTACCCCGAGCGTGCGGCGGAACCAGAGTCTTGCCGCCTGGTCGGCAGAGCATGCTGGCGCGTCGGCAGCTGTTTCGGCTACATGTACACTCGCGCGATCGGGAAGCTGGAACAGCCGCCATCGCGGTCGGCAGGGATCTGGGCAGCGGCAGCGGTCGGCTGGAATTCTTGCGAGGCCTTCATCGGGAGGACGGGAACATGCGGACCGCCCTCTCTCTTGCCAGCGGGCTGGCCGGCCTGATCGCTCTGCTGGCTTGCGCGACGCAGGCGGCGGAGTTGCCTTCTGTTGAGCAGCTTCGGCAACAGATGGGGTTCCCGCCGCAAACGGTGTCGGTCTACGAAGCGCATCTGAGCGTGGGCGACGAGCATGTCGAGGTCCAGTATGTCGGTTATCCGGCCGTCGACGTTTTCGAGCATGTCTTCGGCAAGGACTGGCGAGGCCGGGCGGAAACGGTCGAGTTGCGGGCACTGGACGGCTACGTTGTGCAGATCGACGCCCACCGCTTTCTGGAAGAGAGAGCCTTTCTCGTCTTTGCGCGGAAGGACAATGCCCCGTTCACCATCGATAACATCCGGCAGAACCAGACCGATGTGCCGCTCGGCCCCTGGTATCTGGTCTGGGACAACATCTCCAACCCGGCGCTGCTGGCCGAGGGCGCTGGGCGCTGGCCGTACCAGGTGACGGAGATCGACCTCGTTTCGGTGTCGGATGCCGCCTTGTTGCCGGAAGGTTTCGATGCCCGTTTCCGCGAGGGCGCCGAACTCGTCCGAACCCATTGCCTCGCCTGCCACAAGGTGAACGGTTTCGGCGGGGCGAAGTTCGAGGGCGATCTGGCCAAGATTGTCAAGGGATATCGTGAGGCGGACTTCCTTCGATTGGTCCTGACGCCCGCTTCCGCGCGACGCGGCGCGACGATGCCGGCGCTTTCGGATCGTCTGCCGGAACCGGAACGCCGGCGTATTGCCGGGATCATATTCGATTACCTCAAGGCGGTGCCGGTACAGCCGTAGGGATCGGCAGGATTTCGCCGGGTGCGCATTGGTGATCACCACATAGTGTGTGAGATGCTCGGCGGCGCGCTTGTGGTGCTTGTGCGCAGCGACGGGGAGTCTACCGTTACTTGTCTATTCAGGCAGGTCGGTGAACATCCGTTGTGCGCCCTGGGGGTTTGACTGCCACTGCTGAGGCGCTAGGCTGTGAACAGGGAGACCGCATGGAAAAGATTGTTGCCAATGACCCGGAGACGCGATCGAGGGTCTATCCCCGCGTGTGCGGGGGAACCTTTTGATGAGCAGCCAGCCAAAGAAGGTGATGGGGTCTATCCCCGCGTGTGCGGGGGAACCTCGGCAAAGGCGACATCGGCAGTCATAGCGTGGGGTCTATCCCCGCGTGTGCGGGGGAACCAGAAGGCGGCGAGCCATGCAAGCGAGTGATTGGGGTCTATCCCCGCGTGTGCGGGGGAACCGTTCTCGTTGCGCCCAAAAATGTCAGGCATTAGGGTCTATCCCCGCGTGTGCGGGGGAACCTCGACCTCGTGCGCGATCACATCTGAGGTGCCGGGTCTATCCCCGCGTGTGCGGGGGAACCTACTGCGTGGCCTTGTCGTATAAGCAGCGGGCGGGTCTATCCCCGCGTGTGCGGGGGAACCCAGGACTGCGTGGGCGCGGTTGCCGCCGATCAGGGTCTATCCCCGCGTGTGCGGGGGAACCCCCTCAGCAGCGGTCGGAACCTCTTCGGTCTTGGGTCTATCCCCGCGTGTGCGGGGGAACCTACGCCTTCGACACTCTGGTGGACGACACCGAGGGTCTATCCCCGCGTGTGCGGGGGAACCGTGGGCCAGGCGTCACCGGCTATGTCGGCATAGGGTCTATCCCCGCGTGTGCGGGGGAACCCGGCGCGGAGGGCGAGAAGCCGAGCAGCCTCGAGGTCTATCCCCGCGTGTGCGGGGGAACCACTGGCCAAGGTTGCCCCTGAACTCCATCCGGGGGTCTATCCCCGCGTGTGCGGGGGAACCGTGTTTTCGCCCTCGCCGCTGGCCTTGGTAATGGGTCTATCCCCGCGTGTGCGGGGGAACCGCCTCGGTGAGGCTTGCATCGTAGGCGTACCAGGGTCTATCCCCGCGTGTGCGGGGGAACCCGGGCTCGGCGTGCCCCTCGATCCGCTGCCAGGGGTCTATCCCCGCGTGTGCGGGGGAACCTGGCGCCGCTTCCCGCCGACCTCGCCGCCGAAGGGTCTATCCCCGCGTGTGCGGGGGAACCGGGTTCCGCGCTCTCCAGCTCCAGTCACTGTCGGGTCTATCCCCGCGTGTGCGGGGGAACCGAGAAGGTGCTGAGGAAGGTCGCGCCGAACTCGGGTCTATCCCCGCGTGTGCGGGGGAACCCGGCCTGGGATTGGGATGCGGCGGCAGAGGTGGGGTCTATCCCCGCGTGTGCGGGGGAACCTCTGGATCGGACAGGGCTACGAACCACTGATAGGGTCTATCCCCGCGTGTGCGGGGGAACCGGAGGCGCGATGAGCGAGGTTGAGAGGAAAGAGGGTCTATCCCCGCGTGTGCGGGGGAACCGACCGCGTGAACGGCTAGGCTCCGGGATATCCGGGTCTATCCCCGCGTGTGCGGGGGAACCTGGGGGTCAAACCGCGCCACCGCTGGCACTACGGGTCTATCCCCGCGTGTGCGGGGGAACCGTGGGCAATGCGTGGCGCGGGGTGCTCGATTGGGGTCTATCCCCGCGTGTGCGGGGGAACCCCAGCGGACCCAGAGGCTGTCACCCTCCCTGAGGGTCTATCCCCGCGTGTGCGGGGGAACCCCTGCTTGGGACGACCTCGAGCGGCATATCACGGGTCTATCCCCGCGTGTGCGGGGGAACCAACTCCCGCAGCGCATCAGCGATCGCAAAGAGGGGTCTATCCCCGCGTGTGCGGGGGAACCCTGCTGAGGATCAGGCACGAGGCGAGTGCATCAGGTCTATCCCCGCGTGTGCGGGGGAACCACTTCAATCTCGGCGCCTCGGCTCCACCTGACGGGTCTATCCCCGCGTGTGCGGGGGAACCCTGGGCAGCAGTGGTAAGCAGGGCTGGCACGGGGGTCTATCCCCGCGTGTGCGGGGGAACCGCGTCGATCAGGACGCCGTTGGTCTGGATCCCGGGTCTATCCCCGCGTGTGCGGGGGAACCCACATGGGCCCCGCGCTCGATGGCAGGCCCTGGGGTCTATCCCCGCGTGTGCGGGGGAACCACCTGGGGCCGATACCGGCAGAGTACCAGTGAGGGTCTATCCCCGCGTGTGCGGGGGAACCCATGGCCCGGGCAAACTTATCGCGGACGGCCGGGGTCTATCCCCGCGTGTGCGGGGGAACCACTGCCGAGTCCTCAGCGTCGTAGCGGTCGATGGGTCTATCCCCGCGTGTGCGGGGGAACCGCTCGCGGTAGCTGAGGTTGCGGGACCGTACCGGGTCTATCCCCGCGTGTGCGGGGGAACCGACTTCTCATCCAGGCGTCTGGGTCTCACGGGGGGTCTATCCCCGCGTGTGCGGGGGAACCCGGTGCAAGCCAGGGTGCGGGCCCGCAACTCGGGGTCTATCCCCGCGTGTGCGGGGGAACCTTGACCGCCCTCACCTGGAAGTGATAGAGCGTGGGTCTATCCCCGCGTGTGCGGGGGAACCCGACGTTGCGGGGGAAGTGGTTGCCCAACCCCAGGTCTATCCCCGCGTGTGCGGGGGAACCCTGATGCCCTCGGGCACATCGTACTTGCCAAAGGGTCTATCCCCGCGTGTGCGGGGGAACCTGGTCATAGGCAGCCATCTCAATCTCGTTTTTGGGTCTATCCCCGCGTGTGCGGGGGAACCAGGGCTCCAGAGTCACCTCGTCTCCATCCCTGGGGTCTATCCCCGCGTGTGCGGGGGAACCTCGCCGCGCCCAAGCCACCTTGTCTGCAACCCGGGTCTATCCCCGCGTGTGCGGGGGAACCGGCACTCCTCTCCACAGAGCCGCCTCCAGCTGGGGTCTATCCCCGCGTGTGCGGGGGAACCCTCAAACGCCCTCCGGGGCACCACAAAGAAGGGGGTCTATCCCCGCGTGTGCGGGGGAACCTGCGCCTCGGTAGCCTGCACCGCTGTTACGGTGGGTCTATCCCCGCGTGTGCGGGGGAACCGCCACCATCTACCGATTGATGGGGGAGGGGAAGGGTCTATCCCCGCGTGTGCGGGGGAACCCAGAAGGGGGATGCCCAGGGCTGAGGTCATCGGGGTCTATCCCCGCGTGTGCGGGGGAACCCAGGTAGAGCAGGAGCTAGAGGAGCAGGAACAGGGTCTATCCCCGCGTGTGCGGGGGAACCCTCTGATTCAGCAGGACGTGGAACCCTTCAACAGGTCTATCCCCGCGTGTGCGGGGGAACCCCCCAGCCAGCTGACACCTTGGTGCCGATCCAGGGTCTATCCCCGCGTGTGCGGGGGAACCTCTTGTGGATAACTTAGCGTGGAGTGTCGAAAAGTGTCGTTCCCTGCGCGCTCTGAGGAACTATGGGGAGGAAGTAGAGGAGGCTGTTGGGGATAATCGATCCCTGTGCGTTCTGAAAAACCCTCATGTTTAACTCCGGTCGTAACGTGAGATCATCTCTGCCCCCCAAAGGGGGGAGGCCAGTCCTGGTGCATCCTGCACCGGATGGAAAAAACAAACCGACCTCCAATAGCAAGTTTAGCCTGTGTCAATCATGAGTGCCCCAGTTACGGCCAGATAGGACAGGGCAACCTCAGGGAAGGACGGATTCGCTGGATTCGCTCACCTACTTATCCAGGTAGGGGTATGAGATAATCTCACACTACGACCCTTAACTCCTCAATATCTCTCTACAATAGCCTAAAGCGTGGTGAAGCGTGCTGAGTTTATGTCTACTGTCGCTTTACGAGTAGAACTCCGTCCGCGTCCACGATCTCTTTAGGGGGCTCACCGAGAATTTCGATTCGGAGGTTTCCAACAGCCTGTGTATCCCGCCAGACCATAACGATCGACCCATTCCTCAGTACACTCCACCAGCTGGACAGCACATTCCACACTCGCGTTCGGACACCCACCGACAGATCGGGCGCCACATAGACGCCGGGCGCAACTTCTAGCATGATCGAAGTGAGGAAGCCACGATAGCGGGCCTCGACGTTGCGAGTGACAACCAGAGTCGTCGGCATTGGTATTTGTCCCTCTCCGTTTCATCCGGCGGACAGAGACTTAATCCGAGAACAGAGATTTAATCCGACCGATCATTGCAGGGATGATCTGTTCTCGGGCTAGTGTCTGTCCTGTGACACGGCGGGTGATGCGTTCGATATTCTCTCCCGGCTGTTCAGCGACACGCTTGGCGGCGCGGAAGGCACAAGGAATGATCACGGTGTCGCGGTAGAGGTCGGCAATGTCCAGAACGAATGATTGTCCCGGGTCTTCATGAATGAAGCCCAATTGCGGAATTGTCGCTGTTGCAGCAACAGCAATGGCAGCTGCAGCCTCCACTGCACTGGATGCATGATTGAGCGCCTGATTGGCAAAGTCCGCCGCCTGTGGCTGGGCACGGTCATAGCGCCGCCCGTGCCAGTCTACCCCGATCTGCCGGGCGAGCAGACGGTAGCTTTCCTTCATCCGCGCACCTTCGATCCCGCGCAACTTGTCCAGAGAGCTGTGCGGTAGCACTTCCCCTGATCGCCAAGCATACATGCGTCGCGCAATCATCACGCGCAGACCATCATTGGCCCAAAGCCGTGCCTGTTTCCGTGCCAGTCCGGACTGGTCCGGGATCAGTGGCGGTGCGGTATAGAACCGCACGCCATCCTCTCCAACTGCAGCGAGGGCTGTACGTGCATAAGCGAGTAGTCGTAGTGCGTCATGGCTGACTGTGGAACCCGGTCCAAGCAGGATGATTGAGATGCCCTGAAGTGGGATCGCATGATCGCCGGGTGTGAGTGCGTCGGCCGCTGTCGCTTCCTTCTGCATAAAGGCAAGCGTGCCGTCTCGCGCGGTCAGCGCGCCGCGCGCGAGATAGAGCAGTCCTGCTCGGTCCTTATGAGGGACTTTCGCGCTGTCGATGCCGAGTCGGCCCTTGAGCACTCAGCGCTCCGGTGCTGGCCGGTTTGGAGGTCGCAGCAGCAGCATGCCGTAGCCATAGGCGCGATGCCGTCCGACTCCGCGCGCTAGCAGTCCGGCGAAAGCGGCAGAGTCGGTCACGGTCAGGGTTCCGTGGATCGTGGCATCTGGTCCTTCAAGGCCACTGTTTCCGCGCGAGACGCGGGTACGTCGGAACCGCGCGAGGCGACTTGTCGAGCGATTGAGCTCGGCGGCGGGCGCTAGCCGCTGGGCCAACCAGTCCAGATAGACGACTTCGCGTGTCCGATTCTCTTCCACCATTCCGTCGGGCGCAGTGGGATGTTGGCGCAGGACTTCTAGCAAGAATGCATCAATCTCAGACCCCTGGCTAATCTTCTCTCCCGACGGGGTAGACCATTCACTACGCAGCCGCCGGATGGGACGCACACGAAGGTCGAACCCCAGCCGTTGCCCGACACGCCAGATATTAGGCATGGGCTTGCCCTCCAGCCGATCAAGAGACAGGACACTCAGATGATCTGGCAGGGCATGAGCCCGAGCGGCCGCGTGCAGCGCCACTGCGTCTAGCTTGGAATATCCATAAAGGTTGCCTTGAGTCCGACGGGGTGGGACAAGCATTCGAAAAGGACGGAGCACACCTGGCCCCAGTATCTCGCTCAGCAGATGATGCAACGCGCGTCCTTCGTCGAAGGCGGCGACCCTGCCATGTCCTCGGGCCCAGCCACGCTCTCCCGCCCAACGCGCGAGCGCGTTAGTAGCCACCGGCACACGGATCAGGTTCAGTGACGTCATCCGGTGACCTCTGGAGTGACCCGGCCCTCTACCACGCGGCGCGATCCGCTATGTAGACCGGTGTGCCAGTTCCGTAGATCGGCTAGGTCGGTGATACGGTCAACACCATTACCCGCCTCGGGGCCCTGTCCCACCGGCCACAGCGCGCGGAGATTTCCCTGTCCGGGCACAGTGCGCAGCGCCTCGTGAGCCGTGTTGCCGGTTACCCAGCGGGCCGGTTCGTTTGCTAGCAGAGGGGCGGAAGGTAGGCACGGCTTGCGCCCCAGGAACAGCGGCCGTGCAGGCCGATCGAAGGCCTCTGCCAGATCTTCGAGCGTCGGGACCCCTTCTGTCGGGACGAGACGCAGCACGACACGTACCGACAGATCGGCGTGATAGTCCCGCAATCGCCGATGAGGAGCATCATAGCTTGCACCGCCCCGTCCCTCCGGTGCTCCACGCGTTGTCCAGCCCTTGTCGGTCCCAGCAAGCTGCGCATTCTGTGTGTCGGTCAGCAGCACCCCTTCCCGTTCGCGACGCGCTGCGAAGATCAGTTGGTTCTGGATTGCTTGATGCGCAGCGCTGTCTGACCAGTGCCAGCCGAGTGCATTGCCAATCAGTCCGGTTAGCATCGAGGCCGCTGGGAAATCCCGCACCGGGCCGACCTGATCTATCGCCACACCCCCGAAGGCCATCAGCGGTGCTTCGAGTCGCAGGACCAGCCAGCAAGGGTTCACGACAATGCCGCCCCCGGCAGGCTCTGCACCCAACTTGCGAGATCGGCTAGCGACCCGCTCTCGGCTCCCGGCACCTCGGTATTCGTCAGCGACATCATGCGCCGCTCCTCCCCAGTCGCATAGGCTTCATCCAGCGCCGCAAGGTGCTGTGACAGGGCTGCAACCGCTGGTCCGGTATGAGGGTCGCAGGGAGTGCGATAGGCTTCGGCCAGACTACGGGGTTGCCTGTCCCCGGCCTCCAGCAGCATGAAAGATGCCCGACCATAAGGGGCAGTGGATCCCAGTTTGGCTCCAGGGGAAACCTCAGAGATCAGGTAGATCAGATTATGCAGTACCTGTCCTGCTAGCTCCGCATCACGGCCGAGGTTCGATACCAGCCCCGGTAAGTCGATGACGACGTAGCCATAGAATAGGCCGGAAGTCAGTTCGGTCTCCTGAATCGTGTCCGCCCCCGGCTCATCGCCCGAGAGGTCATCGACAGCGGTAAAGTAATCGCTCTCCGCTTCCTCCGCGTGGACTGTAAACGCATGGGCGACATGCATCGGTGCAGTAATGTTCGCATCTGGATCCGATGTGACCATTCGCCCGAACAGCGCCGATGTAAGGCCAGCAGGTAGTGCAGCGTTCTCGCGCATCACCTTCATGTTGTTCAGGAATGCCTTCTTTTCCCCTTGTGCCTTATTGGAAACATCAGCGCCATCCACCCATTCACCCCCTAGGCGGAACGCAGCATCAGGATCGCCATCCGCCTCCTTGCAGAGACGTACAAACTCCGATGTGAGCCAGTCAACCTCCGGCTTGCCGAACAGGAGGGTTTGTCTACTGGATTTCTCCATGAACTTGGATGTCTTGCCCCCCCGCTCCTTCGGGCGATCTTCCTTCTTTGAGCCATACACTGCGAATTGAAACCAGGGCTCGAGCGCTGAGGCGACCTCCTCCACGAGTTCTTCCCCGAGACGACTACGGGCTTCAGCAACAACACCGTCCGTCACAAGATCGCGCGAACGGATGGATTTCTCCACGCCATTGATGGAAAGCAATGCATGGGGGCCGTCGGCGATGCGCCAATGCCGTTTGAGGCACTGGGATGACACTCGCGTGCGCAGCGCGCCGCCATAGGGCAGGCGCTTCGCCAGCCCACTGTCGTCCCGATTGAGAAGCGCGGCCGTATAGGGGCTCAGCGTGTGGATTTGCAGGAAACGCGGTCTTGTCATCAAGCAGTCCCTTCTTCGATGGCCCGTTCGGCCCGGTCGAGTCGACGGTAATACGGTTCGGCCAGCCGCTGCCCGTTGTCAGGCTTGAGTAATATCCAGGCTATGTCGACAACATCGACTCCGCTGCCCGATTCTCGGCTGCCTGCAAGCATTCGGGCTGCGCGTTCTAGGAGTATCGCGCGCTGTGGCCCGCGCGCGGCCATGAGCTGCGCTAGCCGGCGTTCGCTGAAAGCTGGCCTCGGCTGTCCACCACCGGGCCAAGACGGACTGCCACCATCACATAACACTGCACCGAGTCGGCGGTTGGGGTCGTGCAAGGGAGGCCGAGTAGCAGGGTCGCCCTTTGGAGTCAGGATGGCGACTATGCGGATGATTTCGATCCACCGCTCCTGCGTTTTTCTTCCCCCGATAGTGTTTGGATGTTTCGCTGCGAGTCGCCAGAATGCAGGTGCGCCTGTGCTAGCGTCCATCCGGCGTAACTCTGCCAGCGGGCCAGGGTCAAGGTTTCGCATCATTGCGGCGGCGGCCATCACTGCCTGCGTTGGGGTTTCCTTACACTGCGACATTCATTTCCTCTCCGATGAACAGTTCGCGACAAGCAGGGTTGCCTCGCAGGGTTCCCCTGAAGACCTGCCGTGCTCGTGCTTCTGCCCTGGGTCGGTGAATCGCGGCGCAGGAGATTGCGGGCAGCGCGGCATCCAATTCGGCCTGCGCCGCTTTCATCAAATTGTCGAGGAAGTCGTACTTAGCCTTGAAAACCGCATCGTCGCTATGTGAAGCGATTGCGACTCGCCGCCACAGGCTGGGGAAGAACAATTGATCGGCGGCGCGGTCGAAGCGCGCGCGTGCTGGTCTAGCATGAGCATAATGCTCCTTCTTGACAGCACTGCGCTCACCCCCCGCAGCCATCAGTGCAAGTGCCTTCCCTATAGCTCCGTCAAATCCTTCGATCTCCTGCATTTGCGCTTTGGAAAGAGTTGCGGTGGTCTCCGACGGAAGAAGCGATATTACCTGTCCTGGCACTAGGACGACACGGGATTTGAAACCTTCAGTCTTGCTGTTGCCGCGCGAAAGAGCCTCGGCCACCAGAAGCATATCGCCGGTTTCGCTACTTTCCGGCCGAGCGAGGAGTGGCACCTCCCAATCGCCGGAGAACAGAAGTTCGCAAAGCCGTTTGTAATCGAAATTCCCGCCGCTGATCGTAAGGCTCTTGCCTTCCATCTTGTGGACCGGTGCCCAAGGATCGCCAAGATTGCCCTTGCGCACCTTCGCGTCGATCCGTGCAGATTTCGATGTGGTGCGCCGAGCAGAGATCACACCGTCCGCGCCCACCAACCGCACCCGGCGACATATCTCGATGAACCAAGGGTCTAGGTTGCGCAAGTCAAGTTGTTGACCTCCCGGCCAGTCGAGGCACCATAGGAGGGCAGGTCCGCCCACGATGCCGACTTCTCTTCCCTCTACTGCGCGCGCCTTGACTAATCGTTGAACGTCCCGTGCCCACCACGCGGAAGGATCTACAGACACGTCCTTCTCTCGGCCTGGGACGAGTCCCAGCATCGGGCGGCTGGATGATCCACCGTTCATGCGGGCGATACCATAATTCCCTCTGCCACCAAAGCCCTCACACGTTTGCAGCGATACCAACGCGAATATCCAATCTTCCGCCGTCGCCTGCCTTGCCACGGTCTGCTTCAGGTCATGGTTGCGGGAGGTGATGAGCAGGTCCAAAGCGTCAGGCGTCTCCACCTTGGACCACTTAAGGCTACCCGGGTCCGGCGGTTGTAGGAAGGCCGGTTTATCCCATTCGTCGACAATGAGCCGCCAGGGCGCGTCGTCAGTATGGTTCGGCGTCAATCCACGCAAGGCACTGGCCCATTCCTCTGCATCCTTTGGGAGTTCATTAATGTCCGCTGCCCGAAGCGACAGCGCACCAAGCTGCACAAGGAACATGTGCCAGGCCGGGCGCTGGTGCGGACGCAATACGGGAAAATCCCGCACCTCCCCCCTGGCCATCGCTGCAAACAGGGCGGGGAGCGAAGCCTGGTTGCCTCCAGAAAGAGTCAGGACCGGATCGGTCAAAAGGTTCATTTACCGATCCGGTACCGTTGGCGACCCCATGAGCGATGGGGAACCTGTCTGACCGAATGGCCCACACCCAGTCACATCGGGTCTATCCCGAGACTGCTTTCGGGAAAAAGCCAGCATCGCGATGCACGTCCATCGGCGAGTGCCGCCCCAGTTACCAAGTCGCCTTGGAAACTCGAGCTCCAAGCTTGCTCTGAGCCACATCATCTGTTCCTCCAAATAAAGCTCGTTACGTATAAAGGTGGTTCATGACCAGAAAGCGCACTTTACAACCAGTGACATAGTTCCTTATCCAACCAGATCCAGAGATACCTTGTCAAGCTTGTCAAGAGGCGATTTGCTCCAGCCCTTCACGCGAGTAGCGAAAACGCCATTCTCCGACCGACAGGATCAGGCCGGCTTTGTCCTGCGTGATCTCCACTCGGTCATCTTTCGCGATCCCGTGGGACCAGCGTGCCGGCAGGGCAATCCGCGTTATGGAGCAGTGAAAGGGACCTTCGGGCGGTGGCTCGAATGACAGGATCACACCTTCTTCCCCCAGGCGGGTCATGATCCGTTCATCGGAACTGGGGAAGCGCAGGTCTTCGAATCTTGTCGAGCGATCCAGCACGTTGTACTTGGCAATCATCCTTTCCGCTGCTCTCGCACCGCCGTTTATCCTGTCATAGCGCTCCCAATCCTCCCCCTTCTCAGCAATTAGCCTGGCGATTCGGTCGGGGTGGGTGGCACCTTCTACAAGTCTGCGATTGATCTCCGGTATCTGCCAAACAGAATGCTCTTCGATCAACTGGCGGGTCAACTCCAGTCCTGCGAGGTCCTGATAGATGCCGTTAAACCCTCCTCCCTCCTCCCACCCCCCTAGCCCGTTAAAGAAAGCCGGCGCCGTAAGACGATCTAACCCATCTTCTGGAAGGAGCACGACGGCGTGGGTAGCCTCGAAGGCCTCAGGCCGGGGCAAGTCGTGTCGGTGTAGACGCCCGATGCGCTGCAATAACACATCCATCGGACAGAGATCGGAAATCAGTAGATCGGCATCAATATCGAGAGACTGTTCCAGAGTTTGTGTTCCAATGACGATACAACCTCGTCGTTCTCGATCTTTGTCGGGGGCAAGTGCCGTTTCCACGGCTTGATCGAGCAGGGAGCGATCCTCGACTGCGAAGCGGCCGTGGTGCAGCGCTGGCCCGGCCGCCACCTGCATCAGTAGTGATCCGGCCCCAGCCTCCTGTACAGCGCGCCAAGTGGCCACCGCCTTGCTGACTGTGTTGCGGATCACCAGGACTCGTGCACCCTGCCTCGCTGCCGAGATTGCTCGTTCCGCTGTTTCCCCCGGATCCATCGTCGGCACAGTTTCTGGATGTACTGCCTTAGGCCGGCCTGCTCCTGTCGCTACACGCGGTTCGGTTTCCCCTTGTACCCAGACCGCCGGATAGGGTGCCGCACTTGCGACTCCGAACTCCGGTAATGTGTCGCGAGTCCAGCGCACCCGCGCTCGTGCACCCAGCGTTGCAGACATCAGCATTGCATAGCCCCCAGTGGCGAGATGACCTTCTAGGAGTTGCACTAGAATCTCGGTCATGTAGGCGTCGGAGGCGTGAACTTCGTCGATCACCAAAAGGCTGCGAGTTAGCGCACTGCCCCGTAAGTGCGCATGCTTAACCTGAAGTCCCGCGAGCATCGCTTGGTCCACTGTGCCGACCGCGACCGATGCTGCTAGGAACCGTGTCGCGTGCTCCGCCGCCCATCGTTGCGGAGCCGATTGTGCATCGTCATCCCACCTTACGCGCCAGTGCGGCAGACGTTGGCCTTCGAATTCTCCCGCACGCAGCATGCCGGGGATAGCTAAGACAGCTTCGGGTGCAGCTTCGCCGAACACCCGGTGCAGCACTTTAACGATACGGCTATGAAGCTGTCTGGCAGCGGCGCGCGTCGGCACAGCGAAGTAGAGGCCCGAGACCTCTCCTGCAGCAAAGAGCTGAGTGAAGCGCCACAGTGCGGCCTCCGTCTTGCCCGATCCAGTTTCGGCTTCAAGAATTAGGAGTCGTGCTGTCGACTCCACATTCCCGACTGTGATCTGTGCCGAGTTGGGTTTGGGGAAGCCTGACAGCTTCGCAAAATCCGGTACTGGGTGAGTGGCCAACGTGCCAGGGTCCAAGCCGATTGCCGCTAGGGCTTGGGCTGCAGCATTGTGGGCTGTGGAGTCGTAGCTGCGGTCCAGAGGTTCCGCGAAACAGAAGAATCTCGTATCCGATCCGATCCAATCCGCTAGTGCTACTAGCCCGGCAACTGCGTGGTGGAACTGCGGCCTGCCCGACAGAGATGCCCCCCCGGATTCGAAGGCTCCGGCGAACCAGCAATGCAATGCTTCGTCCATTACGCATGCTTCTACCCGCCAGTCGTAATGGGGCAAGGAAGGCCAATCCTTGAGTGTCGGAGCTGACGATGGTTCTACGGGCCGCCCGTGATGCGCAATAGTCGCTGCAATGAGTGGTGCGACCGCTCCCCATTGCATAATCTCCTTCATCGTCTCGTGAAACGGGTGCTCCGGCCATTTCAAGGCCAGTGTCAGGAATTCCCATCCTTCCTTCAGATGCCCCCTCAAAGACCTGTTCCACAGTTTTGAGGGCCAGCCCTTCGCCTGAAATCCCGGATGCAACTTTCCAATGTCATGCAGGAACACCAAGGCTGCTAGCCGCTGGCGAGCCGAATCCGTTAGCGGGGCGTCTGCTGCGACATTCAACCGATTACGGATGGTCGGTAACTCCGTCATCCGCGCAAATACCGCTGCCACATCCATACAGTGATGCGCCAGTGGGTGGGCGCCGCCCCTCTCCCTGTCAGTCTTGCCCCAAGCTTTGCGCGTCATCTGTTCGTTCGTCGCAATATCGTCACCACAGTCATGTCAAGATGTCGGTAGGGTAGCCCGCCAAAATCCATATCACGATACCACCTTGGTACTGCCCAGAAGCCGTAGGTTGCTAGCTTGTGGATCCGGAAGCTCCCACCGAAACCCCATGATTTCCGAATCCCGGCACTCGATCGGCTTCAACCTCCGCAATCGGCAACCGCCTCACCCTGCTTGACGAGGAGATTCTCCAAAACCTGCAAACCGTCCAACTCCGCAACGGCTTGACCCCTGCTGCCTTGGACTCCGGCGACTTCGCCGTCGAGATGGAGACCGGGGCCGGCAAGACCGACATCATACCTGTGCACGATCTTCGAACTGAACAAACGCTGAGGCTTCACCAAGTTCGTCATCGCAGTCCCATTGATCGCAATCAAAGAGGGCGTCTACAAATCACTCCAGATCACGGAAGATCACTTCCAGGCCCTCTACTCAGAAACCCCCTTCAACCACTTCCTCTACGATTCTGCCAAGCTCGGTCAGGTCCGCAACTTTGCCACCAGCCCCCAGATCCAGATCATGGTGGTGACGGTCGGCGCCATCAACAAGAGAGATGTCAACAACATCTACCAAGCGAACGAGAAGACCGGCGGCGAGAAACCGATCGACCTGATCCGGGCCACCCGCCCCGTCCTGATCGTCGACGAACCGCAGAGTGTCGATGGCGGCCTGCAGGGACGCGGCAAAGAGGCCCTGGCAGCGATGAACCCCCTCTGCACCCTCCGCTACTCGGCGACCCATGTAGACCGGTATCAGATGATCTACCGGCTCGACGCCGTCGACGCCTACGAACGCAAACTGGTGAAACAGATCGAGGTGGCGTCGGCTACGCTCCAAGATGCCCACAATCGTCCCTACCTCCGGCTGCTGTCGACGAGCAACCGCCGCGGGACCATCAGCGCCAAGCTCGAACTCGACGTCGAGACGGCCGGAGGGTCGGTCCGCCGCCAGGAGAGGATCGTCCAGGATGGCGACGACCTCGAACAGACCACCGGTCGCGCCGTCTACCGCGACTTCCGCATCGGTGAGATCCGGGTTGAGAAGCGCAACGAGTTCGTCGAACTCCGCTTGCCCGGCAGTGAGCACTACCTCCGCCTAGGCGAGACCTACGGCGACGTCGACCCCCGCACCGTTCAGCGCCAGCTGGTCCGCCGGACCATCCGGGAACATCTCGACAAGGAGAGGCGCCTGCGCCCCCAAGGGATCAAGGTGCTGAGCCTCTTCTTTATCGACCGAGTAGAGTACTACCGCCGCTACGACGCCGAGGGCAATGCCGTCAAGGGGGAGTACGCCCAGCTCTTCGAAGCGGAGTACCGGCGCCTCGCCCAGCACCCCGACTACCAGGACCTCGACCTCTTTAAGGGAAAGGACCCCGCCAGCGCCGCCGAGGAGGCTCACAACGGCTACTTCTCCATCGACAAGCGGGGCAGCTGGACTGAGACCAGCGAGAAGAACCAGGCTGGTCGCGACAACGCCGAACGGGCCTACAACCTGATCATGAAGGAGAAGGAGAAACTCCTGAGCCTGGAGACGCCGCTCAAGTTCATCTTCTCCCACTCGGCGCTGCGCGAGGGCTGGGACAACCCCAACGTCTTCCAGATCTGCACCCTGCGCGAGATTCGGAGCGAGCGGGAGCGGCGCCAGACGATCGGCCGCGGCCTCCGCCTCTGCGTTGACCAGGAGGGTAGACGCCTGCGCGACTCTGGCCTCAACACCCTCACGGTCGTCGCGAACGAGAGCTACGAGGAGTTCGCCGAGAAGCTGCAGCACGAGATCGAGGCCGACACCGGGATTCGCTTCGGCGTCGTAGAGCCAGGCCAGTTCGCCGCCATCCCGGTCACCAGCACAGACGGGGCGGTGACGGCGCTCGGCTTTGAAGCCTCAGAGGAGCTGTGGAGCCACCTGAAGTCGCTAGGCTACATCGACGGGACGGGGCGGATCCAGGACCTGCTCCGGCTGGCGCTCAACGAGGAACCGTTCATCGTCCCGGAGAAGTTCACCGGACAGCGCGCTGAGATCGCCGCGGAGCTGCGCAAGCTGGCTGGCCGTTTCGAGATCAAGAATGCCGACGAACGGCGCAAGGTACGCCCCCGTCAGGCGCTGCTCCAGAGCCCCGAATTCAGGGCGCTCTGGGACCGGATCAAACCTAAGACCACCTACCGGGTGGCGTTCGACAACGAAGAGCTGCTCACCCAGTGCACCCAGGCGCTTCGGGAGGCTCCAGCCATCCCGAGGACCCGCCTCCAGTAGCGCAAGGCCGATATCGCCATCGGTAAGGCCGGGGTGGAGGCGACCGAGCGGGCCGTCTCGGCCCCCGTGGGCCTGGATGAGACCGAGACCGAACTGCCCGATCTGCTCACCGAACTTCAGGACCGGACCCAGCTCACCCGACGCAGCATCCAGCGGATCCTCTCTGAGAGCGGACGCCTCGCTGACTTCAAGCGCAATCCCCAACGGTTCATCGAACTCGCTGCCCAGGCCATCAACCGCTGTAAACAGCAGGCGCTGGTCGACGGCATCAGCTACCGCCGCCTCGGGGAGGATAGCTACTACGCCCAGGAACTCTTCGAAGAGGAGGAGCTGACCGGCTACCTGAGGAACATGCTCGACTCGACCAAATCGGTCTACGAACAGGTCGTCTACGAGTCCGGTACCGAGGCCAAGTTTGCGGAGCAGCTAGAGCAGAACACCGCCGTCAAGGTGTACGCCAAGCTCCCCAGCTGGTTCAAGGTGCCGACGCCGCTCGGGAGCTATAACCCGGACTGGGCCGTGCTGGTCGACTCTGAAGAGGGGGAGCGGCTCTACCTGGTAGTTGAGACGAAGGGCAGCCTGTTCAGCAGCGATCTTCGCACCACCGAGAGCGCCAAGATCAGATGCGGCAGGGCGCACTTCGACGCGCTCAGGGCAGGGCAGTCTCCGGCCCAATATGCGGAGGCGACCACTGTCGATGAGTTACTCGTGGGACTTGCTAACCTAACTTGTTAAGCTGTCTGGTTCGAGTCGACTTGCGGCTGGAAAGAGCTATCGCAACGGTTTAACGGCCTTTGAACTGTTCGAAATATTCCCCGATGAAGGGGCTGCTAGAGAGTGGTTCGAAGGTGTCTTTTGGAGTGCTGGGCGCTACTGTGGCAGCGCCCGTGCCAGTCCGGTTAAGAACGAGAAGCCGATGCCCTACTGGTGTAGGGATTGCCAGAGCTACTTCAGCGTCAAGACGGGTACTCCGATGGAGTGCAGCAGACTCCCCTTGCGCAAGTGGATAACTGCACAGGGATCTAGGCGTCTCTCAGAAGACCGCTTGGTTCATGATTCATCGAATCCGCAAGGCGTGGGAAGAGGATGGACCTATCAGCCTCTCCGGGTCTGCCGAGGTTAAAGAGACGTACATGGGCGGTCGGGAAGGTAACAAACACGCTGATAGATCCGGGCTGGCCGGGGCGCGGTAGGTTAAGGCTGCTGTAGTCGGTGTGAAGGGGAGAGATACAAACCGAGTTAGCACAGCACCGGTTGCAGCAATGGGCACATAGTGGCGTCTACCACAAGATGAGTAAGCACTTACACCGCTACATTAGTGAGTTTGTGGGGCGTCACAACGTCAGGGATTGGGACGCGATAAAGCAGATGGGGGCGTTAGCGGTAGGAATGAGCGGGAAGCGGCTTACCTGGCGAGGGTTAGTGGGGAATCGATTTCACTCCGCATTGTTGGTCAGTTTGGTATATAAATGACACACAAAGAGATTTGTGTGTCATACGTGACCATCACCATACTTGCTGCCCTTCAACAAGGCTCAAGAGAGCGGGAAATGCGAGAAGGGATGCCCGACTGCCGCGACCGCGAATGATTACCCGTAGCACACCGCCTTCGCACAACACCTCCAGAATCCGACGCGCCGTTCGTGGAGGAGTATCTGTCTTCACCGCAAAATCGGGGAGGCGGAAGATCGGGCGTTCAAATAGCCAGTCCAAGGCACGAATGGCGTACTGGGAGTGGGTCAGGTCCGCTACCTGCCGCTTCATGTCGTCGTAGAGGTCGATAATGCTCTGTGTCTTGACCATATTGTCCTCTGCCTGCTCTTTCATTGCTCTTAGGAAGAACTGACACCAGCCGGTCCAATCGTCATCGCGCGAGACAGAAAGTAGACCGTCGTAGTAAGCGTCACGGCGTGGCTCAAGGTAGGCGCTGATATAGAACCTGGGCACCCGGATGAGGTTGCGTTGCCACAGAAACAAAGGCACCAGCAAGCGCCCCAGGCGGCCATTGCCATCCAGGAATGGGTGTAGGGCCTCGAACTCGGCGTGAAGGATAGCGAGTTGCACCAGTCGGTCGGGGGCATCCCGGTGAAGGTAGCGCTCCCACGCACTCATGGCGTCGGGGAGCTTGTCCGCCCCGATGGGCACGAAGGTAGCCTCATCGATGGTGCAGTTGGGCGGCCCAATCCAGTTGGAGATTCGTCGGTACTCACCAGGTGCTCTACCCTCGCCACGAACCCCGGCCAGCAACACGGAGTGCGCCTCGCGGATGACCCGCCCGGCTAGGGGAAGATTCTCAAGCATCTCTTCCGCCCGCCGCAGGGCGGCACGGTAGTTAAGCACCTCGCGGATGTCAGCGCGGAGCGCAGGGGAGTCCGGTTCCTGCCCAGCTTCGAACTCCAAAACTTCCCCCATAGTGGCTTGGGTGCCCTCGATGCGCGACGAGAGCACCGCTTCGCGGGTGGTGAGGGGCGCGAGCAGAACGCCGGGATTTGGAATGGCGGCGAGCATCCCATCGTAGCGCGCTATCGCTGCTTGGGCCGGGCCGATGAGGGGGATCAGCTTTTGCCAATCGAGCCGTTCGTCAGGCGGGAACTGGCCCGTGTGATAGTGAACTGCCACCATCAAGTCCTTGAATAATCGATTTCAGTGACCGTGTATTGTTTCGGTACTTGCGCCAAAACCCACTGTACACTGTTGGCAGGGCCTAGGATACCAAGGAGATTGGCTATGAGTGGTGAGCAGAAGAAACCGGCTCGCCGACCCATGCCTACCGACCCCAAAGACTTGGCCCGAGCCATGTTCAAAGGTGTTGAGAAGATAGCAGCCAAAAAACTGAGTGAGAAGAAAAAGGCTGAGTAAAAGCGAATGCCTTATCTCCAACGTTTGTTGTTAGAGTGGGCTGTCAAGTTGGTAATTCCCTTGCTTCCCAGCCTGGGAGACGCCTAGCTGGGACGTGCCTCTGACGCCGCCTGCCAGCTAGCTCGGGACCCAAAAGCGCTGCACTTTCCCGTATCGAGGTGTTGGCGGACAGGCAATCGCCGGCTGAGCCGAGGAGAGGCTGATGCGTCTGTCGCGTGGAGTCAGGCTGGTGCGGTAAGGATGTCGCTCGGGTTCCGACCCGGCAACCTGCGCTTGGCAGTCCCGTGATCTTCGTCGCCGGTCATGCCGACAGGGAGGGCAACTAGGTCACCGACCCGCGGGAGCAGGCGTTGGAGACGAGCAGCGTGGCGGTCGTCGGTCCAGAGCCCCGCGATTTCGAGCGGGTGTTCGTGCACCCCGCCATCGACGGGTTCGTCTCGCCCACCACCATGATTCGGATCGCGACTGTGGCTGGGATCGTGCCACGGTGACGGGCTCGCCTATATGCCCGCCGGAGTAGCGCGCCGCTCCTCACGTGCCGGCTACCGGTCGCCTCGCTTCGACTACTCTGCCGACTCCGCCCGGTCGGCGAGGGATGCCGATAACAGCCGCTGCGCCGCTTCCAGGAGCCGATCCTTCCAGGCGACCCGTTCGAGCCAGCTGTCGGGGATGCCGCTCAGGCCGTAAAGGGCGCCAGCGAGCTGTCCGGTCACCGCCGCTACCGTATCGGCGTCGTCGGCCAGGTTGGCTGCGAGCAGCACCGCGTTGCGGAAGTCGCCGGTACGGGCGACCGACCAGATGGCGGCTTCAAGGGTGTGCACGACGTACCCGCTGGAGCGGATCCTGTTCCTGGGGCGTCCGCGCCAGCTGCCGGCCATGACCCGAGCGACAGCCGGCGCTCCCTCGAACGATCTCCGGGCAAGGAGGTCGGCGCGCGGTGACCCGGCGATGGCCTCCGCCAGCAGTTCCGCGAACGCCCGGCAGGCGCCTACGGCTTCCTCGGCTCCGTGGGTTGTCCGGGACTGGTCGGCGGCGTCGGCGATCAGGCGCGGCCGGTCGTGCCAGAACCGGAGGGCGACCGGGGNGAGCCGCATCAGCGAGCCGTTGCCTGCGCTCTGGGGATCGGTCGAACCGGCGAGTGGGTCGCCGGTTCGTCGATACCGGTCCAGTGCCTGGCGGGTGGTATTGCCGATATCGAAGCAGTGGCCGGTGCATGAATAGTCACCCTCCTGCCACCACCTGATGAAGCGGTCCATCAGGTCCCGGCAGTCGAGCGTCTCGGAGGCCGCCAGGCTGTCGGCGAGCGCCAGCGCCATGGCCGTGTCGTCGGTCCAGGCGCCGGGCGGCAGCTCGAACGGGCCGCCGCCGACTAGGTCTTGCAGGCGCGGCTGCGCGTCGCGAGAGCAGAATTCGAGCGTCGTGCCGACTGCATCGCCCACCGCCAGACCGAGGAAGGCCCCGAGCGCCCGGTCGCGGATATCCTCTGCGCTCCGCGATGGAGCCAGCGGCGCTCGAAGCGTGCACTGCGCCACATGGACTTCCTGGGACATGGTCTCGATGGCGTAGCGGGATCGGGCGTCGCGCACGCGGCGGATCGCGTCGTTCGGGCGCGCGCCCAGCTCCACGAGCAGGCGGGCGGCGATGGTTCCGGCGCGGCCCAGACCACCCCGGCAATGGATGAGCACGTCGAAGCCCAACCGCAGTCGGTCCCGGATGGCCTCGCCGGCGACCGCCCAGGCGGCCTCGAACTCGGGTCCCGGCGGCCGCCCGTCCGGGATCGGCGCGTGCCACCACTCCAGGTGCCGGTCCCGGACCCCCTTCGGGAGATCGCGTACCGACAGGTGGTCGATCTCCTCGTCGGTGATCAGGCTGACCACTGCGGTCGCCCCCCAGCGCTGAATCGCGTCGAGGTCGGTGTCCAGATCGCGGGCCCAGGCTCCCGAAATCGTGGCGGGATCGGTCTTGCCGGGGCAGAGCGTGATGCCGATCCGGCCCTGGCCATCGCCCGGGGTCACCGCGGCGATGCGGAGTGGATCGCTTTCACTGGTCTTCGGTGTCAGCATGGAATGACTTCGTCGGGTTGGCGCGTGCTTGCACGGTCTGGGTTGTTGTCGCCACTGCAACGCCAGGCTGACGGTCGGCGAAGCGACCGAAAATCCAGGCCGCCGGGCTCACTCAGACGCGCCTGGCGCCCCGTCCCAGTCCGCAAAAACCAGGCGCTGCCACGTCGCATCAGTTCGATTTCGATTTCAGCAAAGGCTGCAGCATCGCCGCCAACGCCGACAAGGCTCGCGTCTGCACCCACACCACTCCGGTGCCGCGAAACTTCATCACCAGGCCCTCGCCACCCAGTACCAGCGAGCCCAGGCCACCCACTTTGCCGATGTCGTAGCTGACCCCGGCGGTGAAGGCCACCACATGACCGGTGTCCACCACCAACTCTTCACCGGGCGCTACCGCTAGCTCCTTCATGGCGCCATAGCAGTTGTAAAACACCAGCTCACCGGAACCTCGCGCCTCCACCCGGACGAAAAACAGCGACTCTCCTGAGAGGATCCCCCGGAAACCCTGGAATTTGGTGTCCACGTCGACGTCCACCGTCGCGCCCAGGAACGAACTGCCCTGGATATGCACCGGCTGCTCCGGCTGCAGCTCCAGCACTCCCAGGTCCCCCGGTAATGACGGGGCCAGCGCTACCCAACCGCCACCGCTCTCAGCGGTGAAGGTGTTCATGAAGAAACTCTCGCCGCCCAGCATCCGCCGGAAGCCCTTCATCAAGCCCGATGGCATACCGGTGCGCATTTGCACATTGCTCTGCGCGACCATCGCTCCCGGCTCGGCCTTCACCGACTCGCCAGCTTCCAGCTCCACCGTGATCATCGAGTACGCCGGGGCGAACTCCACCCTGTGCTTCATATCGCAACTCCTCCTGAACCTGGTCAGCCAACACCCTGAGGTAGCCCTCCGCACACCTGTTTTGCCACGCCCCACCACAAGGTGCCGCCATCAAGGTCTATCCCCTCCCCGCGCATGCCGGGGGATCGCAATACCCGTCAGCGCAGTCATGCCAAGATGCCGGGTAACCCGCCAAGATCCGTAGCACGATACCTGATGCTATCCAGGAGCCGCAATCTGCCAGCTTCTGGATCCATCCCACGGCAACCTGGTTTCCGAAGAGACCGAGATCATGCTGATTGGGGACTCGACTCGCCGAACACCTGATCGACTATATGGCTACCCGAGGCTACCTACGATATTGAGGGGAATAGACTCAAGATTACTTCCCAGACGAGTGAGGGCATATTTTGTGCGGGCGTGTCTCTGGCGCTTAACACAGCTTGATTCAGATCGGTAGCGGCGTAGCGGGTGGCTGTTGAGGATCTCGGGAGCGGCTCCGACTTGCCGACACTCTGAGCCCAAAGACTCGCGAACTCCTGCGGCACGGGGGATTGACGCGACTCTGAGTATGGCCATATCCTAATCATATGGCCGTAACAACCATCAAATCGACCTACTCGCTGGATGTCGAATCCGTGCGTACGATCGAGCGGCTGGCAAAGCGCTGGAATGTGCCGAAGTCCGAAGTGTTGCGGCGCGCCATTCGGCTTGCGGCAGCAGGGGACCCGGATGACGCTGCGGCACTCGGCGCCCTCGACCGATTGCAAGCTTCGCTACGTGCGCGCAGAGTCGATCTCGCACAGTGGGAGCGGGACTCGGAGGCCGAGCGCCGCGCATCTGCTCGGCGGCTGCCTTCCGAGCCCCAATGATCCAACTGGATACCAGCTTTCTGATTCGGGCGCTGGACTCGGGGTCGCCCGAGGACCGCAAGTTGCGGGATTGGATCGGTGCAGGCGAGACTCTAAGCATGAGCGCGGTCGCTTGGGCGGAGTTCCTGTGCGGCCCCCTTGATGGATCTGAGCTAGCGTTGGCAACCCAGATCGTCGAGTCGCATAGTGACTTCACCTCGGATCACGCGGCGATTGCCGCCCGTCTATTCAATGGGACGGGGCGGCGACGTGGCTCCTTGATCGACTGCATGATTGCAGCGGTGGCGCTCGCCGACGGCGCGGCTATCGCGACCGAGAATGTGGCCGACTTTCGCCGTTTCGAGGCTTTCGGTCTGAAGGTGGTATAGGGCGGCTCCTGAACCGCGCGGCGAAACTCCACTGCGAACCCAACCTCGATTTCCAACTCTAGGCGATCGAGGCCATCTGCACCCTGTTCGCTAGCCAGAAGCTCGGCTGTACCGAGTTCACCGTCACCCGCAGTCCTAAGAACCTCCGAACATAGCTCACCTTCGCCGAAAACGGCCTCGGCTGCCGCCTCACCCTCCTCGATGAGGAGAGCCTCCACAACCTGAAAACCGTCCGACTTCGCAAGCGTCTTGCCCCCCTCCTTGGGCTCCGGTGACTTCACCGTCGAGTTGGAGGCCGGCGAGACCTGTGTCTACCTGCGCACAATCTTCGAACTGAACAGGCGCTAGGGCCTCACGCTGGCACGCACTGGCCGGAATCCGAGATATAGCCTCGGTCTTCGCAGGCGTCGGCCCGCTCCGTACCTCGACCAGGGCAACGTGGTGGTCGCAGTAAATGCAAGAGCAGTGAGCCGGCAGGTCCGCGCGAGCGGCGGTTTGGTGCCTGCGCTCAGGTATCAGGCCGGGTGGGAGGGCAGATGATGCCCCAAATCGTCTTCTAGGGCCGCTCCCACTCGCATTCCGCCGTCGTTACTATCCAGTTGTCTGGTAAGTACTTGCTCTCATAGCTGCAACTCCCGGTAACACCGACGAATTTGCCGCTGCCGCCCAAGAGCTGCAGGCGGCCCTCGCCCCCTCGCCCGACCTCGACATCACCCAGGGTCCGCTGCGCCAACAGGAACAGCTTTTCGCCCTCGGCGTTGGTGGTGACGCACGACGACTCGAGCTCTAGCCCCGCCTCACTCCGCTTCGCATAGACCATGCAGGTCGAGCGGCTGTTCTCGCCCGCCACGAACGGACCGCCGCTGCTCTCGATGATCGTGCTCGTCCCCTCGAGCGCGCCACCGGTGATCGTCTGGTCTGCCAATTCAAAGCTGGTGTAGTCGTGTATCTCGACCTGGATCAGCCTGAAGGTGCCGGTCTCGGCGGTGGCCGTCGCCACCGCACCGAGCACCACGACCCCGGCTAGGGCCAAGGTCGCTGAAGGCCAGACCCTTCGGGTCCGCTGTGCAGTTCGGGCTAGAATCATCGCCAACTCACTCTCCCGGAGAAATGTGGAGCGCAAACCTTGTTCCTCGCGGTTTTTCCCTTGGCCCTAGTGTAGCGCCTTGCCCATCGGTGAGGTGCTCGCCAGATCTGTTATACTGCCAGCTTCCGAGTTAGGGGGAGACAGACTATGAGGCCACCCTTGGCGGCACTGCTCACTCTGCCCATCCTCATCGTCACCTTACTCGCTTTCCAGTTCGGCGAAGCAAGCGACACCTGGCGCGGTCTGGTGGTTGCTGCGGAGCATCGCTGCTCACCCTACGACCGGGACGACTACTACTACCCTCAGTCACTGGAGGATCGGATCATCGCTGCGCTGGGTGGGATCTACAGCCCCTATACCGGGGAGAAGTTCGCTAGCAAAAGAGAGACCGACATCGAGCATATGGTCGCCGTCTCCGAAGCCCACGACAGCGGGCTCTGTGCAGTCAATGATGCAACGAAGCGTCGGTTTGCCTCAGACCTTCTCAATCTTACCCTGGCCGCTCCAGACCTCAACCGCTATGTGAAGCGTGCCCACGATGCTGCCGACTGGCTGCCGGAGTTGAATCGCTGCTGGTTCGCCGCTCGGATCGTGGAGGTCCGGCGCAAGTATGACCTCACCATCGACCGACGCGAAGCTGACGCCCTGGAGGCCGTCCTCTCAAGATGCAGCTCGACGGAGTTGGTGATCGACCTGTCCATGCCTCAGCTAGAGGAGGAGCCGACGAGTTCGGCTACCGATCCGCTAGAACTCTGGGATAGCAACGGTAATGGCCGGATCACCTGTGCCGAGGCGAGGGAGCATGGCATCGCGCCGGTGCCCAGAGATCATCCGGCCTACCGATTCATGCGTGATGCCGACGGAGACGGGGTGGTCTGTGAGTAGTGAGGGCGACCGCTCGCCGCTTCGGTGAATTCCCCTCTTGCGGGGCTGAGCAGGTGAAGCCGTGCTATACTCCCGGTCTGCCGTCCTGATTGAGCTATCCCCTCTACCGGCTCTGAGGTGACTTATGGATCCTGCGGATGTCACAACCGCCGCCGATGCCAAGCAGATCGTCGAGCAGCGGGGTCTTGATCATCTGAAGGTCGGGGTCTTCGACCTCGACGGCATCTTGCGCGGCAAGTACATGTCGCGGGAGAAGTTCCTGTCGGCACTCGAGGGCGGCTTCGGATTCTGCGATGTGGTGCTGGGCTGGGACTCGCGGGATCAACTCTACGACAACGTCACTATCACCGGTTGGCATACCGGCTATCCGGATGCGCCGGTCCGTCTGCTCCCCGCCAGCTGCCGTGAGATTCCGTGGGAGGAAGGGACGCTATTCTTCCTCGGTGAATTCGCACCGCCGGCCGAGGCTGTCTGTCCGCGCGGTGTGCTGCGCCGGGTCCTTGAGCGGGTGGCTGAAGCCGGCTTCAGCTGCCGTGCCGGCTTCGAGTACGAATTTTTTCTCTTTCGGGAGACGCCGCAGACGGTGCGCGATAAGCGGTTCCGCAATCTCACCCCCATGGCACCGGACTTCTTCGGCTATTCGCTGCTGCGCAGCGCCGTCCACTCCGAGTTCTATAACCTGCTACTGGACTCCTGTCGCACCATGGAGATGGCGTTGGAAGGGCTGCATGAGGAGACCGGTCCCGGTGTTCTGGAGGCCGCGATCGCCGTCTCCGATGGCATCGCCGCTGCGGACAAGGCGGCCCTGTTCAAAGCCTTTACCAAGGTCCTCGCCCAGAGGGCCGGGATGATGGCCACCTTTATGGCCAAATGGTCTCCCGACTGGCCGGGACAGAGTGGACATATCCACCTGTCGCTTGGCAGTGATGACGGCAGCGCCGTCTTTCACGACCCTGGCTCGCCGCACGGAATGAGCCAGACCATGCGCCACTTCCTCGGTGGGCAGCAGAGGCTGATGCCGGAGCTGCTGGCGCTGCTGGCGCCGACCGTCAACTCCTACCGGCGGCTGATACCGGGCTTTTGGGCACCCACCGAGGCGAGTTGGGGGATCGATAACCGGACCTGTGCACTGCGGGTCGTCCCGGGGAGTGCCAAATCGCAACGGATCGAATGCCGGGTCAGTGCGGCGGACGCCAATCCGTACCTGGCGCTGGCCGCCGCGCTGGCCGCCGGACTTTGGGGCGTCGCCGAGCAGGTTGAGCCGGAAGCAGCGGTCGTAGGCAACGCCTACGATAGGAGATTTCCCAAGCGGCTCGCGCTGCCAGCGACCCTGTGGGAGGCGGCCCAGCGACTCAAGGCCTCCAAGGTCGCCCGGGAGCTATTTGGCGATCCCTTCGTCGATCATTTCGCCGCCACCCGGGAGTGGGAGGAGCGCGAGTTCCGCAAACACATCTCCGATTGGGAGCTGGAACGTTATTTCGAAATCATCTGACCGGGTGGCCGTGATGACGGAGCAGACCTCACCGGACGCTGCGGACCGGAATCGTCCTCCATTCGCTTTGGCGTCGGCCCCGTCGCCGCGCTGGCCGGGTTACCCTCGGCTGGCCGGGCCCTGGATCCTATCGCCTCGGGACCCTGTTCGGGGACGGGCGTGGGGGCAGAATCATGGACTCTGTCTCTGAAAATGGGTACCACCTCACCACTACAGAAGGGGCCACGGCTTGTTCTCGAGCAGGCGGCTGGTGTATCCGGTCGGGCATGCACAGCCCTCCTTTGCGCGAACAGCGGCAGGTGGGCAGCGACAAGATTCCTCTTGCCTCGAAAGCCAGCCTAGTGATCTTGAGCTGCCCTGCATAAGTTTGCCCGGTGATCTCCGCGTTGTGCCTTGCTTGTCTCTCCCGCCGTTCGGACGGCGCTATCCTGTCAGCATGACCGCTGACCTCCAGAGGATGGCTGAGCACCTGAAGTTGGTGCAGGGTGTCATCACTCGCATGGCAGGGAACAGCGCGCAGATGAAGATGTGGGCCGTGTCGCTGGTCGCCGCAGTCTTTGTCTTCTCGGGGCTATCGGATGATCCGCATTGGTTGGTCGGCGTGGGTGGTTGCGTTCCAGTCATCGCCCTCTGGGGTATGGACGCTAGATATCTTCACCTCGAGAGGTGTTACGTGAGGCTCTACGAGGCAGTCGTAGTGGGCAGGAAGATGACACCGTTTGAACTGGACTACCGTCCGTACGCTACCGAGGTCGATTCTGTCTAGCGGGTTGCACTATCCTGGTCCGTCGGCATCTTCTATGGCTTCCTTCTGGCCATGATCATCGTGCTCTTGGTGATCCTTGCGACTTAGAAGCGGGGCGCACGATGGGAACGGGACTGCAGAAGCTATTTGGTTGTAAAACGGAGAGTTTTCTACAGTTTCCATTACAAACCGGATAGCTGGCGAGTGAGCCAAGTATGTGAGATTGGCACGATTGAGGGCAATCAGCCGGCAGACGACGTAATCGGTCTGTCAAGCCGCGCCAACTGCTCCCGCAGGTCCGCCAGAAGCTTGGCCGCATCACCATGGTGGGGTCCCTGGCATGACCGGAAGGGTGGGAAGCGCGTCGCGAAGGACCCTGGTAGCCCGGCAGTCGTCCTCGTTATAAGCGAGGATGCGCCGGCGCACCTCCGGGTCGGCGGTTTCGATCCAGCGGTCAAACCATTCGATCGAAGCTGCGCCCGAGGGATGAGTGTCCCGCCAGGTGAACCCGAGATAGCTGGCGAGCGTCTTGATCGAGAGATCCCGCGTCGGCCACTCGGTGGACCTCCGCACCACATCGGCATAGAGGTCCACCGCCTGGGCTGGGTCGAACAGCGCTTCGAGCTCTTCCTCGCTGCAGATGTCTGGATACTTGGCGTGGAGCTTCCGGTAGCAGATCCGCTCGTAGTTGGAATAGTAGTAGACGACGCAGGGTCGACTGCTCTGCAGGTAGCGCCAGGCGCTGGCGAACGCCTCCCGCTCGGCCGCTTCGGTCGGCTCCTCGGCAAAAAAGGCTACGAAGCGCTCTGCCCCGTTGTCACCGTCGCGCCGCTCGATAAAGCCGTGCAGGTAGCAGATATCTCGGAGGGGATCGACCTCGATATCGAAAAACAGTTCCAGGGCCGCAGTCGGTAGCGTTACCGGCTCCCGAAGATACGGTCTGGCGGACTCACCGGCGGCGATAAGCCTGGCGCGGGCATGCAGCTTTTCAAGGGTCGCTCGGCCGATGCCGGGGAAGATCGTCTTGGAGCCGATCAGGAAACGGGCGGGGTCGGCCGTAGCGAAGTCCCGTATGGTCGCCACCTCGCCCCTCATGACGTCCCGCTTGGAACGACCCAACTCCGGAATAAGGGTGAGGTCATCGGCTGCGGTCAGTTGAGCGAGGCAGGCTTGGTGCCAGTGGCAGAGCTTGCAGACCCCGCTGAAAGCCGCTAGCGTCTCCGACTTGCGCGCAACGATCGCCTGCGCCTCGGCAAGATACACCTGGTAGTCCTGCCAGTAGCTGCGCACCCCATAAGATTGGGTGAGATCGAAGCTTACCTCCTCGCCGCTAATATCCCAGATGAAGCCGCCACGTCGGGCGGAGAGGCCCCTACGCTCCAGGATGTCCGTGTATAGTGCCAGCTGTAAGGCGTAGTGCTTCTTGGGCTTTGTCTCGGACCCCTGTCTGCCTGCGCCCGATTTGATGTCACCGGCGGCGTAGCCAGCCCCCTCCTTGCGCAGAAGATCCGGATTCCCGAGGAGCCCGTCAGCCTGAATGCGGCCACTATAGATCAGCGACTCCCCGCGACGCATGGCCTCCAGCGTCCGCCGCTCCTTCTCCTCTCCAGCGAAGGGGGAGAGGTCGAGGAAGGGTAGGTCCAGCCCCGCCATGACCTCGTATTCGTGGCGGG
>JGIcombinedJ30088_10000771_pt1 | contig 33927 bp, 35 predicted proteins | sample PinacodermPK_FD_30088 | JGI IMG/M metagenome (IMG submission 30088)
CGGGCTGCCGGCGGGGGCACTGGCGGACCGCATCGACCGTCGCCTGCTGCTCTTCGCGAGCCAGGTCGGCGGGATCGCCGTGACCCTGCTGACAGCGGCGCTGATCTGGGCCGACGCGATGACGACGCCGATCACGATGGGGCTGGCGATGACCCTCGGCGCGACGGTCGCGTTCGGGCAGCCCGTGCGGGTCGCGATCGTGCCCTCGCTGGTCGAGCCCTCGAAGCTGCTGAACGCCGTGACGCTGATGAGCCTGAGCCAGAACGTCTCGATGATCGCGGGGCCGGCCATGGGCGGCGCGATGGTGGCGCTGGGCGGGGTGGGGGCGGCCTTCGCCGGTCAGGCGGTGCTGCTGGGGGTGGGGTTGCTGGCGCTGCTCCCGCTGCGCGTGCCGGCGGTCGACCGCACCGGGCCGCGGCGCAACCTGCTCGGGGAGGTGCGGGAGGGGTTGGCGTTCGTGGCCGGCCACCCGGGGATCCGCACGCTGATGCTCGTGCTGATGACGACGGCGCTGGTGATGGCGGGCACCTTCATGACGCTGCTGCCCAAGATCTCGCTGGAGGAACTGGAGGTTGGTCCCTTCCAGACGTCCATGTTCTTCACGGCGATGGGCGTGGGCATGCTCATGAGCTCGCTGCTGCTGGCCTCGTTCTCGCGGCTCGACCGGGCGGGCCTCTGGTTCATCGTGACGCTCATCTGCGGGGGAACGCTCAACGCGGCGTTCGGGTTGTCGCTCTGGTACGTCGTGTCGCTGGCGATCATGTTCACGACGGGCTGGAACGCGGGCTTCTTCACCAACCTCAACCTGACCCTGATCCAGGCGAACACGCCGCACGCGGTGATGGGCCGCGTGATGAGCATCTACACACTCTGCATGGCGGGGGGCATGCCCCTGGGCGGGCTGCTGGCGGGGTTGATGTCGGACGTATGGGGGTCGCGCGAATGGTTCGTGGCCTGCGGCCTTTCGCTGGTGGCCATCGGGGTCGCGGTGCTCGTCACGCAGCCGAACCTTCGCCGCATGCGGTCCAGCGGCGGGGAGGCGCCGGGGTAGGGGCTACTACTGGCCCTGGGCGGGGGGTGAGGCGATCTTGTCCTTCAGGCAGCGGATGGCGCGGGCGAGGCTGGGGGCGGCGGCGGCGGCCGCTTCAATGTCCCACTGCTCCGCCACGAATTCGCTAAGCGTGCTCGAGTAGGCGGGCCCTTCGGACCTCTTGCTGTCCTGGGACGGCACAATCGCCTCCCTCAGCCTGTGGCGGCGAGACTGCCGAACAATGTCAACGAGTCTCTCCTTGGGATGGAGAACAGCCTCAACAGAGGAGGGAACCAAGCGTTTCCCGACACCGGCCCACCTTGCGAAGCCGGCTCTGTCAGCAAGAATCCATGCTTCGACTTCGTGAACGGCCACGCGGAAACACATGCCATCGGCAGGCTCAGGGAGCGCTTCCGCAACGAGTGTAGGCGCGCAGCCGGGCTCCTGATCGAGGTCAACGAGCACGAACCAGAGCCAGCCAAACTGAGCGCCACTGTTGTAGCCCCCAAGGCGCTGAATGACGAAGTCGCGCCCCCTCTTCCCTCGCACTGTTCCAAGCTGCCCGCCACAGTGGCGGACGAGTCGACGAACAACGGCCTCGTCAAGATTGCCCTCTACAGCAGCGCGTACCTCCACCGGCGAGTGCGATGTCAACGGTTACCTGGCGTAAAAGGGGAGTTGACTGGCTTCTGCAGGCCGCGTCTCGGGCAACACCACTTCGGCCAGTGGGACACCGCCATCAACCAGCTCACGGAGTTCGGGGATATCAACCACTCGCCGGACCTGCGTTCCCTCGCTGCCTGGCTCGAGTACGAGCACCTCGTCCAACCCGATGCCAGCATCGCGTAACAAATCAGGCGAGTGAGTGCTGATGAGCGTCTGCCTCCCAGTACGCAACTGCATCTGCGCGAGCACCTGAGGGACATGTTCAACGACACCGGGGTGAAGCGATATCTCGGGCTCTTCGAGTAGCAGCGGCCCTCCAGGCTCTAGGAGCGACCACAGCAGTCCGGTAAGGCGGAGCGTGCCGTCGGAGAATTCGCGTTCTCCCTGCCAGACCCCCTTGTCGCGCCAGTTCTCGTACTTGCCACGAAGGTGGGGCACACCTCGCTCGTCTTGCCACAGCTCCAGGTCGGTCAACTGCGGAAGGGCGACCTTCAACGCCTTGCGGATGCGGTTCAGCCGGGCATCCCGCGTCCTGGCAGGTGTTCGAGCGATTCGCTCGATGAGATCGGATCCGTAGGGGTCGTGCTCTCGCGCCGACAAGATGCCCTCGCGAATGGACTGCGGGACAACATGCAGGTAGCTGACCGTCGCAAAGAACTCCGCCAGCTCTCGGAATTTGACGTTCGCAGTGATCTGCTCAAGATGGGTCTGCGTTAAGCGTGCCCTGTCTTGCTTATCGCCAGCATCCGGACGAGCAAGGATGAGGTCTCCTCCACGCCACACCTTCTCTTCCTCAACGTAGGCGCGGCGCTGCCCTCGTGGCTCCTGTCGGAATCGGAGAAGGTACTGCCACTCGTCGCTGCTATCTCCAACCACCACCCGAATCTCGACAGAGGGATCGCGGCTGGCGGCAAGGCTACGAATGCGCGAGACGCCGCCACGGGAGCGCACCGCCTCTTCGAAACCACCGCCCGATGAAGCCACATCCCGCAAGAAGCGAAAGACATCGAGTAGGTTTGACTTACCCGAGGCATTCGAGCCAACGAGAAACGCCCGACGCTGAAGCGCCACGTCGAGTGCAACGAAATTGCGCCAGTTCTGCAGACCCAGACGCCTGAAGCTCATGGCCGAACGAGAAGAGGACGACGGCATGGCGCTTCGTACTGTACACCGCCGGCAGCCCGCTCCTACTGGCCGGCGACGTTGTCGCTGACGTGCTCGGCGCCGTCGACGTGGAGGGAGACGCCGGAGATGAAGCGGGCCTCGTCGGAGTGGAGGAAGAGGGCGGCGTAGCCGACGTCCCAGCCGGTGCCCATCTTGCCGCCGAGGGGAATGCGGCTGTTGCGTCGGGCGACCAGCTCGTCGCGGTCGGCGCCGGCGGCGACGCGCGGCTCGATGGCCATGGGGGTGTTCATGGCGCCGGGCAGGATGGCGTTCACGCGGATGTTGTCGCGGGCGTGCTGGGCGGCGAGCTGCTCGGTGAGGGCGAGGAGGGCGGTCTTGGTGGCCTTGTAGCNGAGGAAGGGGTAGGCGTGGCGCGCGGCCATCGAGGAGATGTTGACGATGGAGCCGCCGCCGCGTTCGCGCATGGCGGGGATGGCCTGGCGCGAGGCGAGCCAGTGGCTCTTCAGGTTGAGGGCGACGATGCGGTCGAAGCCCTCCTCCGTCATCTCCATGGGGGAGGCGTCGCCCGCGCCAACGCTGGCGCCGACGTTGTTGTGGAGGATGTCGAGGCCGCCGTAGCGAGTGAGCGTGTCCGCGACCATGGCAGCGAGGCTCGCCTCACTGGTGGCGTCGACCTCGCAGGCGGCGGCCGTGCCACCCTCGCCGGCGATCATGGCGACGGTTTCCCCGGCGGAGGCGAGGTCGCGGTCGGCGACGACGACGGTGGCGCCCTCGCGGGCGAGGAGGACGGCAGTGGCGCGTCCGTTCCCGATGGTGGCGCCGGGCGTCTGGCCCGCCCCCACGACGATCGCGACCTTGCCTTCGACTCTGCCTGGCATGCGCTGGCCTCCGCTGGGACCGCCCGAGGGCGGGAAGTGGCGTTTACGCTGGACGGGGCGGCGAGTTGGCGTCACCCTTCCCTGCTGAACCCTTCTTCAGGATAAGGAGCCTGGCTTGCCAGTATCACTGCTCGAACGCGTCGCCCTGGTAACGGGCGCGGGCCGCGGAGTCGGCCGCAGCATCGCCATGGACCTCGCCCGCCACGGGGCGAAAGTCATCGTCAACGACCTCGGGGGCACCCTCGACGGCGAGGACGAAGACATCTCCGTGGCCGAGTCCGTTGTGCGCGAGATCGAGGCGGCGGGCGGAACCGCCGTCGCCAACACCGGGGACGTCACCAGCTACGAGGACACCTACGAGATGGTGAAGCAGGCGATCGACACGTGGGGCCGCCTCGACATCCTCGTCTCGAACGCCGGCATCCTGCGGGACCGCGCGCTGCACAACCTGCCCGAGGGGGACTGGCTGAAGGTCCTCGCGGTGCACCTGAACGGCGGCTACAACCTGCTGCATCACGCCTGGCCGGTCTTCCGCCAGCAGCACTACGGTCGCGTGGTGCTGACAACCTCGAACTCGGGCTTCCTGGGCAACTTCGGCCAGTCGAACTACGCCGCCGCGAAAGCGGGTCTAATCGGCCTGATGAACGTGGCCAAGATCGAAGGCGACAAGTACAACGTGATGGTCAACTGCCTGAATCCGGGGGCGGCGACGCGCATGACGGTCTCGGTAGGCTCGATGACGCCCGAGCGCGAAGCGGCGATGAGCCCCGACCGCGTAGCTCCGGCCGTGACCTACATGGCCAGCGACTCGTGCACGACGAGCGGCATGGTCATCAACTCCGGCGGCGGGTCCTTCGGACGGGCCGCGATTGTGCAGAATGAGCGGGTCGCCCTCACGGATGCGACGGCGGACGACGTGGAGGCGCACTGGGAGCAGATCACGAGTCTCGACAACGCCGAGGTCTGGTGGTCGGTCCGCGAGACGCGGGCCGCCTTCGAGGCCAGCAAGCAGGAGTAGGGACATGGAACTGTGCGGATTCGCCTGTGCGGGCTGGGCGCTCGTGGGAGTAGGCATCGTGCTGGGAGTCTCGGCCTTCCTGCCCGAACGCTGGCGGTTGCGCGGCCTCTAGGCGTTCGACGCGCCCTCGAATCCCGCTAGAATCACGCGCGCCGCCCTGGCGCGACGGAGGTGTCCCCATGAGACCGTTCATCCTGGTACACGGACCACTGATCGGGCCGTTTACGTGGGTTCCCGTGGCAGCCGAGCTGCGCAAGCTGGGCGCGACGGTGATAATCCCGGCGCTGAACTCGCCGGCAGCCCGCCAGGGGACGTTCTGGGAGCACCACTGCAAGGAGTTCGCCCTGGAGCTCAGGGGCGTGTCGATGGACACCGGCGAGGCGGTTCTGGTGGGACACAGCGGGGCCGGCCCGCTGCTGCCGAAGCTGGGTGAGCAGCTTGAGAACGGTCCCGCAGCGTACGTGCTGGTGGACTCGGACCTGCCCCGGGACGGCGCAAGCCGCTTCGACCTCTTTGAGGATCCCGCACATGTGGAGGACTTCCGTCGCATCGCGGGGCAGCCGTACTCGCCTCGCGGACGGCTGACGCCACAACCCGGCCTCCAGCGCAGCGACGAGGTTGTGCGCGAGTGGCCGGGGGACCTCTTGAGCGAGGCGCTCACGCAGAACCCCGACAACACGCTGGACGTGGCGTCGACGGTGTTCGCGGGGAAGCGCCCAACACCGATCGCGGTGCTGGATGAGCCGCTGCCGGTACCGGCCAGCTGGCCGGAGGCGCCGGTCGGCTACCTGCACCTCTCGAAGACCTACGACGGGCCCGCGAAGGCGGCGGGGTCGCAGGGGTGGGCCGTACGCGAGCTGCGCTCCAGCCACGTGCAGATGCTGCTGGAGCCGGAGTCGTTCGCGCAGGAGCTGGCGGCCTTCGCGGAGGAAGTCGCGGGGTAGGGGCGAGCCCCTAGTTTCTGTCCCTGGCTCGATTGGCAATCATGCCCAGGAAGGTCTGGGCCGCTTCGCTTCGCGCGAACGCAGCCGACTCGGTGACGCCCACGGCATCGGTTGCGAGGTTGATACCCCTCAGGGCTCGGTCCTGGTGGAACTCGGCAAAGTGATCGTAGTCTGCATCTCTGCGCTCGTCACTCAGGCGGCAGAACGCCTCAGCGACCAACCGAACTCGTTGATCGCTTCGTACACGCGCGACCAGGTCATCCTCGGGCAAGGACGGCGTACCGGCGTCGGTTACTGCAAGGGAGACACCCCTGATGTGCCTGTGTGCAATCTGCCGAGCGCTTCGATAGAGCTCGGGGCGAGCCGCTCCGGGCGCCAGAAAGGCTGAGGCGCGCAGAGTGACTGCATGAAAGAGAGCGAAATAGGATGCCGAGACGGCGCGCCGAAAGTCGGCCTCCGAGGGGTAAGGCAACCCGGCGAGAACGCGCGCAATCTCTTCAGAGGACGGGGCGTCACCCGAATAGGTCAGGGAGGGGTAGTGAAGCGCCGCCGTCCTCGCGTGCTGAAGCAGGTCGTCGGGCGATATGGGTGACGGGCGCGGAGGACCACCCGGCGGCTCCGTCATCAATCAGCCGTCCTCCGTAGCCTCTCAGGCCCCGAGCGTCTCAGGCATACCACTCTCAGCGGCCAGCGCGACCTGATCCCGGCAGGGAGGCCGAGGTCGTGGGCGTGTTGGATGGCCGCATTCTCGGCAGCCTCCATATCCTTTTCGGGCCACAGCAGCAATTTCGTCGCTTCCTCGATCGGAAGCGAGCGCCAACCGGCTGGAGGAGGAGGAGGATCTTCGACGGTGAGTTCTATCACCAGGTGCGGCAGCTCATCGGTTGAGTCGAGCGGCGGTTCCCCGAGGTAGTGGCGGAAGGCAACCGGTCTAATTGAGCCAAAGCGCTGAGCAAGGAGCCACTCACCCACGTCCTGGGCGAATTCTTCAATCGCCTGCTCGTCTCGAGCCCGCGTAACCATTTGCTTCTTCCCGACACCATTGTACAGGGTTAGTCGAGCCTAGCGGCCGCTCGTCCGTTCCCTTCGGCCTCGCTCCGTGCGAAAAACCTGACGCTCACCGGGGTGAGTGGAGCGAGTCCAGCGGGGACCTCCCGGGTCAGCGCGTAGGCGACGGCCGCCATCTCCGCTGCATCGGTGTCGGCTTCGGGCCAGTGCCAGACCCGCACCTGGTCCTCAAACGGGAGGGAGCGCCAGTTCTCTGGAGGGGGCGGGGGATCCTCCACGGTGAGCTCGATGACGACGCGCGGCGGTTCGATCCGCCAGTCGGGGGACGGTTCCCAGAGGAAGTGCCGAAAGCCAACGGGCACGACCGAGCCGAAGCGCTGCGTGAGGAGCCAGTTCCCGACGCTCCTCGCGAACTCGTCAATCGCGTGCTTGTCGGCGAACTCCGTCACCATAGTGTCCTCGCAGGAGGGGCCCGACCTACGCCCCGAAGTCCCAGGACATGCCGTCGCGGTAACGGCGGAGGATGTTCTTGGCGATGACGATGCGGTGCACCTCGTCGGGGCCGTCGAGGATGCGGAGGGTGCGGGCGCCCCGGTACATCCCCTCCAGCGGAGTGTCGGTGGAGACGCCCTTCGCGCCGTACACCTGGATGGCGCGGTCGACGACGCGCTCGAAGGCGGCGGGGATGGCGATCTTGATGGCGGAGATGTCGGTGCGCGCGTTCACCCCGGCGTCGATGCGCTCGGCGCAGTGGATGGTCATGAGGCGGGCGGACTGGATGTCGATGTAGGAGTCGGCGATGAAGCCCTGGATGAACTGTTTGTCCTGCATGGGGCCGCCGTGGACGTTACGGGTCATGACGCGCTGCATCATCACGTCGAAGGCGCGCCACATCTGGCCGACGGAGTTCATGCAGTGGAAGACGCGGCCGGCGCCGAGGCGGTCCTGGGCGGCCTGGTGGCCGGAGCCGGTCCGCCCGAGCTGGTTGGTGACGGGCACGCGCACGTTGTCGTAGTCGATCTCGCAGTGATCGCCGTCGTGACCCCAGACGGGGACGCTGCGGATGATGTTGAAGCCGGGGGCATCGGTGGGAACGATGATCTGCGTCATCTTGTCGCGCACGCCGCCCTCGCCGTCGTCCTCCTCGGTGCGGCACATGACGATGGCGAAGGCCGCGCGGTGGGCGCCGGAGGTGAACCACTTGCGCCCGTTGATGACCCACTCGTCGCCGTCGCGGGTGGCGCGGGTCTGGATGGAGTAGGGGTCGGAGCCGGGCTGGTCGGGCTCGGTCATCGAGTAGCAGGAGCGGATCTCGCCGCGGATGGACGGTTCGAGCCAGCGCTTCTTCTGCTCCTCGGTGCCGTACTTGATGAGGATGGTCTGGTTGCCCGAGTCGGGGGCGACGACGCCGAAGAGGGGGTTGGAGAAGGGGCTCCAGGCGAGCACTTCGTTCATGTAGGCGTGACCGAGGAAGCCGACGCCCATGCCCCCGTACTCGATGGGCAGGTGGGGCGCCCACAGGCCCTCGGCCTTGACGCGCTCCTGGATGCGAGCCCGAAGCTCGCCGGACTGGGCGACATCGCGGCGGAGGAGGTCCTCGTTCGGGATGACCTCCTCGGTAACGACGGCGGCGGTGCGCTGCCGGATCTCGTTGATCTCGGGGCTCAGGGTGGGGTTGTCGGCGACGGCCAGCGTTGTGGCTTCCATGCAATTCCTCGCGGCCCGGGAGGGCGAAGGGGCAGTGTAGCGCGGCGGTGGTTGGCCGCGAGCGGCGGGGCGCTCAGGCGTGGTGCTCGACCCAGCGGCCGCGGAAGAGCAGGAGGTCGCCGGTACGCACGGAGACGCGGGCGGGGGAGGTCGCGATCTCGTTGTGGACGCCGTAGGCGCTGAAGTCGAGCGAAGCATTCTCGAGCTCCCAGCGGAGGCCGCTCGTGGTGACGCCCTCGCAGCGTCCGATTGCCACGAGCGACACGACCGTGCCTTCGGGACCATCGACCTCGGCCTCGCCAGCGACGAGCTCGACGGCGAATCGCTCGTCGACCATGCGGATGCGCGCGCGGCGCCCGAAGCGGACGAGCACGCTCAGGTTGCCGAGCGCGTGGTCGGCGCGCCCACCGCCGCCGCCGATGATGTCGACGGCGTCGAAGCCCTCGTCGAGGCAGAGGGCGACCGCCTTCTCGAGGTCGGTGGCGTTAGGGTCGGCGTTGGGGCGGATGCGGTCGGCGGGGATGGCGTCGCGGGCGTCGCCGATGGAGTCGAGGTCGCCGGTGACGATGTCGGGCATGAGGCCGAGGGCGAGGGCGCTGCGGGCGCCGCCATCGGCGGCGACGACGAGCGCGGCGCCCTCGCGCAGCTCCTCGAGGAGAGCGGCAGAGGGCGGGTCGCCGTTGGCGATCACGAGGGCGCGCATGGTCAAAGGGAACCCGTCGCGGGGGCAGTTGTCAAAGCGGCGCTAGGATGGGCGCGTGTCGGAACCGTTCGTCCTGCGCCCGATCGAGGAGGCCGACATCGCGGCGGTGGCTGCGATCGAGGACGCGTCCGGGCTGCAGCAGCGCTCGCCCGGGGCGCGACGCGAGGAGCTCGGCGACGACCGCACCCGGGGGCTGGTGCTGGAGGTGGGGGGCGAGGTCGTGGGGGTGGGGAGCCTCTGGATGGCGCCCGACGACGCGCATATCAGCTCGGTGGCGGTGGCGGGGGAGGCGCGGCGGCGGGGTCACGGGCGGCGGCTGGTCACGGCGCTGGTGGCGCTGTCGGGGTCGCTGGGGGCGGAGGCGGTGACGCTCGAGGTGCGCGCCTCGAACGGGGCGGCGCGGGCGCTCTACCGGGGGTGCGGGTTCGAGGAGGTGGGGGAGCGGCGTCGCTACTACCCCGACGGGGAGGACGCGGTCATCATGACGCTCGCGCTGGGCGCGGGCGGCTAGCGACCGTCGTGGGTAGAATCCCGCGCATGCCCGCGAGCACTGCCGACCAAGCCCGCATCGAGGCGCAGATCGCGCTCATCCCGCGCCTGCGCGGCACCGGTCCCAACCCGTTCGAGTACGACCAGTGGGACGCGCGCACGGTCGAGGTGCTGACGGCGGCGTTCGGGGCGGAGTCGGACGAGGTGGCGCGCTACCAGCGCGAGGTGGGGGAGGGTGGCCGGGTGGCGGGCGTGCGCGGCAACGCGGCCAACATGACGCTCAACATCCACGGCCAGTGGGGCATCCTGGAGCGCCTGGAGCGGGCGGAGTCGCTGCTGCGGGAGCTGGCGGCGGGGTAGGGGCTGCGGGGGCGTCTCAGGCTAGGGCCATCCGGATAGGGCCCCTATAGCTAGAGGAGGAGACAGGGGGTATTGCATGAGGATTGTCCATCTCTCCATCAAGAACTTTAGGGGCATACGCTCCCTCGAGTGGTCTCCGCCGCCTGGGGTCACCTGCCTTGTAGGTCGCGGGGACTCGGGGAAGACCACAATCCTTGACGCCATCGAGCTCGCACTGCTTCCCCGCAACCGGGTGCAGCTCGCGCATTCTGACTTCAACCAAGGCGAGACTGCCAAACCAATCGACATCCAAGTCACGACCGTCGAAGTGCCGTCTCGGCTCTACACTGACGACAAATTTGGCCTAGAGATACGTGGCTGGACAAGAGAAGGTGCGGTTCGAGACGAACCCGAAGACGAAGACACATGGGCACTTACGGTTCGTTTGCGGATAGATGACACCTTGGAGCCCGACTGGCGGGTAGTAAACCGTCGAAACCCTGATGGCCGGAGGATAGGGCCCACTGACCGAGCCGCGATCGGAGCGGTCCGGCTGGGAGACGCCACGGGGCGCCAGTTATCGTGGGTCCAAGGCTCTTCGCTGACCCGGGTGTCAGACTCGCCCGAAGAAATCGGGGAAGCCCTGAGTGAAGCACATCAAGGGGCGTGGGATGCTGTCGAAGACCTGAGCTTCGAAGGGCTGTCAGCCACGGCGGAGAAGGCTGGGGAGTGGGGCATGCGGTACGGTTCGTACGCGGATCTTCCGCTTGGGGTGGGGCTGGAACCACGAAGTCTCAATATCGGCGCGGGATCTCTCACCCTTCGCCAAGACAATGGCGTGTCGGCGTCAGCTCTGGGGACGGGTAGCAGGCGCCTCATGGGTCTCGCTATACAGCGCCAGGCCGTCGGCACTGCGGTGGTTTCATTGGTTGATGAGGTGGAGGCTGGCCTGGAACCCCATCGACTCCGGCACGTCATTCGACAGCTTGCCGAGTCAGGCCACCAAGCGTTGCTAGTGAGTCACTCACCCATCGCCGTAGCAGAACTCGGCACCAGAGGCCTGGGAATCGTCAGGCGTGGGGCCAACGGGGAGGTTGAGGTCACCAAGCCCGCAGACGACCTGCAGGGTGTTGTTCGTGCGATGCCAGAGGCAATCCTCGGTCGCAAGGTCGTGGTTTGCGAGGGAAAGACGGAAGCGGGGATGGCCCAAGCGTTCGTCCGACATTGGGACTCCCAAGAGGCCTCCTCGTTGGCGACGACAGGCACGGTTATCGTTCCAGGCGAGGGGCACAGAGCACCTCAGCGGGCCGCTGACCTCCGCTCGCTGGGATTCGAGTGCGTCTACTGGGCTGACAGCGATGTTCCAATCACCCCCTCACTCCAAGCACTTCAGTCCATGGGCGTGAAGACCGTCGTGTGGGGAGGGGAGACAAACACCGAGCAGCGGCTGATGGCGGATGCAACCGAACAACTATTGGAAGAACTATGGGGCATCGCCGTCGACGAAAAGGGCAACCAGACCATCTGCGACCAACTCTATTCGGCAATCTCAGCCACTGGACGCCGACCACAGGATTGGGAGGAGTGGAGAACCAGATATCCCCTCGACTCCCTGCGAACCGCCCTTGGTAGTGCTGCGTCCAATGGGGAGTGGTACAAGACCATCACAGCCGGAGAGCTTGTCGGCGGGGCGGTTGTGAAGGCGCTTCCCCAGTTAGCAGGCACTAACCTTGCCGAGACGCTAGACAAGCTGCGCAATTTTGCCTACCGAGACTGACCCGCAAACGTTGGCGGCCGCTCAACGAGCTTTCTTGATAGCGCCTGCCGGTTGCGGCAAGACGGAACTTATTGCTCGGGCGATAGCGCTAAGCAGCGGCCGCAGCCTAGTCCTCACTCACACACACTCTGGCGTAAGTGCTCTCCGTGCGCGCCTCCGCCGACACGGTGTCCCTCCTGCCAAGTTCAACATCGCGACCATCGCTGGTTTGGGCCTACGCTACGCATCGTCCTTCCGCACCCTTTCTGGCCTGACCAGCCAATCTCCCACCGGTGGCGAGTGGCCTGAGGTGTACCAGGCAGCCTTGAGACTGTTACGCCATCGCGTGGCCCGCGACATTCTGTCCCTGTCGTACTCTGGCGTATATGTAGATGAATACCAAGATTGCAATCTTGACCAACATAGAATTGTGATGGAGTTAGCAGAAATCTTGCCTTGCCGCCTCCTAGGGGACTACTTGCAGGGCATATTCGACTTTAAAGGCCAAGATCCCATAGTTTGGGAAAGAGATGTTTCACCCAACTTTGAGCGCTTAAATGACTTAACTACAGCCCACCGTTGGCTACAAACAAATCCGGCATTAGGGGAATGGCTAGGAAGTATCCGAGGACCATTGATGTCTGGGGAGGGAATCGCTCTTCGAGACTATCCAGGCGATTGGCTTGCATCTAGTCACGGCAATGATGTGCTTGCTTGCCGTAGGGCCTCTGAAAAAGTGGACGGAACCGTTGTGGCTATAAGGAAGTGGCGCAGGGATTGCCCAGCACTCGCCAGCAGATTAGGAGGAGACTTCGGTGCCATGGAGGAGCTCGATTGCGAGGCCCTCATGAAGTTTGCCGATGGCCTTGACAGCACAGGTGACGGCCATGAGTGGGCTTCTCTGTTGCTCAATTTCGCATCCATATGTTTCACGGACATCGGCACGAAACTGAAGTCGTTCAAGTCGCTCTACGCCGCAAAAAAGACACCAGATACCAGCAGGCTAAAGGGGAACCGCCCTGTTGTGGAGTCCCTGAACCGGCTTTGCTCAAGGCCAACAGCATCGGCGCTCATCACTGCCGCACGGGCGCTCGACCGCATACCCGGCGCCAAGCTCTATCGGCGTGAACTTTGGAACGCGATGAAGTCCACAGTGGGTACACATCTCGTCGGGGACAACGCGAGTTTCAGAGAAACGGCGTGGCAAGTCCGAGACCGTTCTCGGCGCCATGGCAGGACCCCGGAGAAGCGCATTGTCTCTACTACACTCTTGGTCAAGGGGCTTGAGTTCGATCACGCCGTCGTCACCAATGCCGATGAGCTCTCGGCCAAGGAGCTGTACGTGGCCCTGACACGGGGCCGTTCAGACCTGTCCGTTCTGTCCAGCAAACCTAAGCTCAAGAAGGAATCGGTGGAAAACGTCCTTTGATTGACTGTGCCCCTCCCGGACCGCCGCGTAACCGCAGAATTGGTACAATTGCCTTAGCGGTTTCGACGACCGCTCCCGACCGGAGTTGCCGCGGATGAGCATGGAAGAAACGAGCACGATCCGGCCCATCGACCTCGAGCAGGAGATGCGCACCAGCTACCTCGATTACGCCATGAGCGTGATCGTGGCGCGGGCCCTGCCGGACGTGCGCGACGGCCTCAAGCCGGTCCAGCGGCGCATCGTCTGGGGCATGTTCGACGGGGGCGCGCGGGCGGGGACGACCTACCGCAAGTCGGCGGGCATCGTGGGCGACGTGATGGGTCGCTACCACCCCCACGGCGACAGTCCCGTGTACGAGGCGATGGTGCGCCTCGCGCAGGACTTCTCCATGCGCTACCCGCTCGTCGACGGACAGGGGAACTTCGGCAGCGTCGACGGCGACCCGGCGGCGGCGATGCGCTACACGGAGGCGCGCCTGGCGCCGATCGCGGAAGAGCTGGTCGCCGATATCGACCAGGACACGGTCGACTTCGAGCCGAACTACGACGGGCGCTACGCGCAGCCCGTGATCCTGCCGTCGCGTCTACCGAACCTGCTGCTGAACGGCTCCTCGGGCATCGCGGTGGGGATGGCGACGAACATCCCGCCGCACAACCTGGAGGAGATCGTCGACGCGGCCGTGCTGCTGATCGAGAACCCGCAGGCAACGCTCGACGACATCCTCGAGTTCGTGCAGGGGCCGGACTTCCCAACGGCGGGCATCGCCCTGGTGGGGGACAACAGCGAGCAGATCCGGCACGCCTACGGCGAGGGCCACGGGCGGGTCACGATGCACGCGCGCACGTCGGTGGAGGAGGGGAGCCGGGGGCGGACGCAGATCATCATCACGGAGCTGCCCTACCAGGTGAACAAGGCCACGCTGATCGAGAAGATCGCGAACCTCGTGCGCGAGAAGAAGATCGAAGGCATCGCCGACCTGCGCGACGAGAGCGACCGCGACGGCATGCGCGTCGTGATCGAGCTGAAGCGCGAGGGGTCGGCGCAGCAGGTCAAGAACCTGCTCTACAAGCACACAGCCATGCGCTCGACGTTCGCGATCAACATGATGGCGATCGTCGACGGGGCGCCGCGGCGGGTGGGCTTGAAGCGGGCACTCGACCTGTTCCTCGACCACCGCCGCGAGGTGCTGCGGCGTCGCAGCGAGCACCAGCTGCAGAAGGCGCAGGAGCGCGAGCACATCCTCACCGGTCTGCTGCGGGCCATCGATCTGCTCGACCAGGTCATTGCAACCATCCGCGGGGCGGAGTCGGCGACGGCGGCACTGGGGCTGCTGCAGGCGGAGCCGTTCGAGTTCTCGGAAGTGCAGGCGCGCGCCATCCTCGACATGCAGCTGCGGCGCCTGGCCGCGCTCGAACGGCAGCAGCTGCAGGACGAGCACCAGGAGCTGATCGAGCGCATCGCCTACCTGGAGGACCTGCTCGCGAACCCACGCAAGATCGACTTCCTCATCAAGGACGACCTGACGGAGTTGCGGGACGAGTACGGCAACGGTCGCCGGACGGAGATCGTCGAGGGCGACCCGGAAAGCTTCCGCGAGGAAGACCTGGTAGCGCACGAAGAGAGCGTGATGACGCTCAGCCGGCGCAACTACGTGAAGCGCACAAAGCTGGAGGAGTTCCGCACGCAGCGGCGGGGCGGGCAGGGCAGCCGGGGGGCGGCCGTTCGCGACGAGGACGCGGTGATGAAGCTGGTCGTGGGCGACACCCACGACAACATCCTCTTCTTCACCGACCAGGGGAAGGTCTACCACCTGCGCGCCTACGACATCCCCGACTCGAAGAAGCAAGCGCGGGGCACGTTCATCACGAACCTGGTCGAGATGGACCAGCAGGAGCGGGTCACGACGATCGTGGTGGTGAAGGACTACGAGCACGACTTCATGGTGCTGGCGACACGCCAGGGGCAGGCCAAGAAGACGCCGCTGAAGGAGTTCGAGGAGGTGCGCCGCAACGGGAAGATCGCGATGCGCCTCGACGACGGGGACGAGCTGATCGCGGCGCGGCTGGCCTCGGAGGCGAGCGATGTGGTGCTCGTTTCGAGCGACGGGCAGGCGATCCGCTTCGGGGTCAGGGAGCTGCGGAGCGCGAGCCGCGTGAGCGGCGGCGTGCGCGGCCTGAAGCTGAAGGGCGACGCCTACGTCGTGGGCGCGGAGGCGGTTCACCCCGAGGCCGCCCAACCGGAACAACTGGTGGTGATCACGGAGCGAGGCTTCGGCAAGCGCACGGAGATGGAGCAGTACCCGGTGAAGGGTCGCGGGGGCCAGGGCGTGCGCACGCTCAACATCACGCCCAAGACCGGGAACGTGGCGGCGGTGCGGATGGTGGCTCCGAACCAGGAGCTGATGCTCGTCTCGGAAGACGGCATCCTCATCCGCACGAAGGTCGACTCGATCAGCCTGCTCGGTCGCAACACGCAGGGCGTGACCGTGATGAAGGTGGGCGAGACCGACCGCGTGGCCAGCATCGCCAACTTCGACCCGGGCGACTCACGCCGGCGCAGCGAAGAGCGCGCGCAGGCCGAGTTGCCGCTGAACGGCAGCTCGAACGGGAGCGCCCCGGCGGAGTAGCCGGCCTCTAGTCGAGCCCGAAGAGTTCGTCGAGGCCGAGGACGAGGCCCTCGGTTTCCCGGACAGCCTTCACTGCCGCGAGGACGCCCGGCATGAACGAGTCGCGGCCGGTGCTGTCGTGGCGCAGGGAGAGCGTCTGGCCGAGCCCGCCGAGAAGCACTTCCTGGTGGGCAACGAGCCCGGGCATCCGCACCGAGTGCAGGGTCACGCCGCCGACCTCGCCGCCACGGGTGTTCGGAACGGTCTGGACTTCCGCTTCCATCCGCTGGAAGGGCTCGCCGCGGGCCTCGACCATCTGCTCGGCAGTGGCTTTCGCCGTGCCGCTGGGGGCATCGACCTTGCCGGCGTGGTGCAGCTCGATGATCTCGGCGTGGTCGAAGAAGCGGGCGGCCTGGCGGGCGAAGTGCATCAGCAGGACGGCGCCGATAGCGAAGTTCGGCGCGACGACGACCCCAACCTTGCGCGCAGCCGCCTCCTCGCGCAGCTCGTCGAGGAACTCGGCGGGCAGGCCGGTCGTGCCGATGACGAGGCGCACGCCGCGCTCGAGGGCGGCGCGGGCGAGGGCGGGGGTCCAGGCGGCGTTGGAGAAGTCGACGACGACCTCGGGGCTGTGGGCGTCGAGGGCGGGGGCGGCCTCGCGGTAGAGAGGCAGGCCCTCGCAGGAGTCGCCCTCGCCGAGAGCGTCGATGAAGGCAAGGGGTTCGGTGGCGGGGTCGGCGGCGGCGGCGAGGGCCACCTGGCGGCCCATGTTGCCGCTTCCGGAGATGAGAATCGGGATGCTGTCCATGACGGGCGATTGTACGCCCGCCGGTTGCGGGGGCGGGGCACCTTACGAGAGCGTCAGGGGCGTTGCCGCTCAGGGGGCACGGCCCTATTCTGCCGCCGATGAGCGAGCTATCGGCACGGGTGCCAGACACGCCAGGGGCGCGGCGGGCTGCCAACGAGCAGGCGGTGAAGCTGGCCGTGGCGGGTCGCTGGCAGGAAGCGGCGGCGCTCAACCGCGAGTTGATCGCGCGCTTCGGCGACGACGCCGAGGTCTACAACCGGCTGGGCAAGGCCTTCACCGAGCTCGGCCGTATCAAGGACGCGCGGCTCGTGTACGAGCGGGCGCTGGCGGTCGACCCGACGAACGCGATCGCGCAGCGCAACCTGGACCGGCTGGCGCAGGCCAAGGAAGAGGCGCCCGCCGCCGAGCCCGCCGCACAGATGAGCCGGGGCCTGTTCATCGAGGACGTGGGGAAGGCGGCGGTCGTGCGGCTGGAGGCGGCGCCGTCCGCCGCCCTGGGGGCGCTCGACGCGGGCGACCCGGTGGAGCTGGAGGTCAAGGGGAACGCCATCAACGCGGTCACGCCGGGTGGGGTCTACCTGGGGATGGTGGAGCCGCGGGTGGGGCTGCGGCTGGCGCGGCTGATGGGCGGGGGAAACCGCTACTCGGCGGCGCTCGTGAGCACAGCCGAGCCGCCACGCATCATCGTGCGGGAGACGTACCAGGACCCCTCGCAGGCGGGCAAGGTGAGCTTCCCCAAGTCGAGTATCAGCGAGGTGCGCGCCTACACCCGGCGCGACTTCCGCCGGGAGAACGTGGAGGACCTGACCGAGGACGAGGACGGCCCCACGGAGAAGATGTCCACGGCGGACGAACTGCCGGAAGAGGGCTGGCAGGAAACGCAGATCTACGAAGATGATGGGGACACAGCCACAACCGACGGCGACGAGGATGATGATGACGATGAGCTCGACTGAACCCCATAGCGTCGTACCCGACCCCCGCGTGCGGGCAGTGCTCGACCGGCTGCACGCGGCCGCCGAGGCAGAGATGGAAGCGTTCGCGCAGGGCGCTCCGCCGGATCCGCAGCCAGAGCCGGAGCCGCGCCCCTTCAACGCCGAGGGGGCGGTGGAGTTCTTCAGCGACAAGTACATCTCACTCGAGCGGGAGCAGGGCAACCTGCTCTACCTGCTCGCCCGCTCGCTGGGGGCGCAGCGGGCGGCGGAGTTTGGCACCTCGTTCGGCGTCTCGACGACCTACCTGGCGGCGGCGATGCGCGAGAACGGCGGGGGGCTCGTGATCGGCAGCGAGATACAGCCGTCGAAGGCGGCGGTGGCCCGGGCGAACCTTGAGGAAGCAGGGGTGGCGGAGTTCGCCGAGATCCGCGTTGGAGATGCGCGCGAGACGCTGGCCGACCCCGGCGGACTGCTCGACCTCGTGCTCATCGACGGCTTCCCCAACCTGAATCTGACCATCCTGCAGCTGCTGGCTCCGCACGTGCGCGTGGGCGGCATGGTGATGGCCGACAACGTGGGCTCGTTCCCGATCGAGATGGGGGACTACGTCGCCTGGGTGCAGGACCCGGCCAACGGCTTCGCCTCGGCCACGCTGCCCCTGCGGGGCGGCACGGAGCTCTCCCTGCGGGTGGCGCCGGCCAACACCGATTGAACATAGGCTCCCCGCGTTCCTACGATGGCGGGCAGCCTGCGCCCCGGCGCCGAACGGATTCAGGCGCCGGAGAGGACACATCCCGTGACATCCGCCCTCATTGAGGCGCGCGGCCTCGTGAAGCACTACGGCGACTTCGTCGCGGTGGACGACATTTCGTTCCACATCCAAGAGGGGGAGTGCTTCGGCGTGCTCGGTCCGAACGGGGCAGGGAAGACGACGACCATCCGGATGATCACGGCAACCTCGCCCGTCACGGCGGGGCACCTGGAGGTGGCGGGGCTGGACGTGGCGGAGGAGCCGCGCAAGGTGAAGGCCGTCCTCGGCGTGGTGCCCCAGGACGACAACCTCGACCCCGACCTGCTCGTGCGCCAGAACCTCGAGGTGTACGCGCGCTACTTCGGGTTGAGGCGCGACGAGGTGCGGCAGCGCATCGACGAGGCGCTCAAGCTGTTCCAGCTCGACGACCGCGCCGACTCGAACGTCGACGACCTCTCGGGGGGCATGCAGCGGCGACTCACGATCGCGCGGGCACTGGTGAACAACCCGCAGGTGCTGATCCTGGATGAGCCCACGACGGGGCTCGACCCGCAGGCGCGCCACCTGGTCTGGCAGCAGTTGCGGCTGCTCAAGAGCCGGGGCGTGACGATGCTGCTGACGACGCACTACATGGAGGAGGCGACCCACCTCTGCGACCGGCTGGTGATCATGCATCGCGGGAAGATCCTGGTTGAAGGGCGCCCGCACGACTTGATCGCGGAGGTTGCGGGGCCGCAGGTGCTGGAGCTGCGGCTGCCACCGCCGGAGCGCGACGCGCTCCTCGCCGAGTTCCCGCAGGGCGACGGCGTGGCGGTCGAGCAGGTGGAGGACCTGACCTACGTGTTCGGCGGCGGGAACGCCTCGGCGATGGCGGCGGAGCGCGTGGGCGACCCGCACCGCGCCCACCTGCGTCCGGGCAACATGGAGGACGTGTTCCTCCTGCTGACGGGACGGGGGCTGCTCAATTGACGGCCTTCGCGCTGACGCCCGACATCTCCTTCGGCGCCTTCCGGGTGTGGCAGCGCAACCGAGACGCGACGCTGCGCAACTGGAAGACGGAGTTCCTCGGCATCGCCGTCGAGCCGTTCGCCATCATCCTCGCACTGGGCCTGGCGCTGGGGCAGTTCGTGGAGCTGGACAGCGGCGAGAAGTACGTGGAGTTCCTGGCGCCGGGGCTGCTGGCGCTCTTCCCCATGTTCGCGGCGACCTTCGAGTGCGCCTGGGGGAGCTACGTGCGCCTGGAGATGCAGGGTACGTACGAATCGATCATCGCCACGCCCATCAGCGTGGACGACGTGATCACGGGCGAGATCCTGTGGGGCACGACGCGGGCGCTGGTGAACGGCACCTACATCCTGATCGTGGCGTCGATCCTGAACCCGTGGCTGCACATGGTGGATTCGCCCTGGGCCATCCTGGCGGTGCCAGTGGGCGTGCTGCCGGGCCTTCTCTTCAGCTCGATCTCGATCTGCTTCGCCTCGATCGCCCGCGCAATGAGCCACTTCGCCTACTTCTTCAACCTGGTGATCAACCCGCTGTTCTGGTTCGGAGGCGCCTTCTTTCCCTTCGACGCGATGCCGCGCTGGGTGCAGATCCTGGGCTGGTTCATGCCCCTCAAGCACGTGGTCGACATCTACCGGGGGCTGGTCACGGGGAACCTGGAGTACTCGATGCTGGGCAGTCTTCTCTGGCTGGCGGTGGTGACGGCGTTCTTCTACGTGCTGGCGGTGAAGCTGATGCGGCGGCGCCTCATTCACTGAAGGATCGGGGCGAAGCGCGCCCGCAGCGCCTCCCAGCGCTCCGGCTCGACGGTCTTGCGCAGGCGGCGCAGCTCGAGCCAGGCGTTGATCGCCGCGAGGATCTGCTCCTGGTCGCCGGTGGCACGGCCGACGCCAGTGGACTCGAACCAGCGGGCGACCTCGGGCCAGTACCAGAGCCTGTTCCTGCGGCGGGGATCGGTGACAGGCGCGGGAAAGCCGCCGGGCCCGCGCTTCCCCTCCACGAGTAACCTGACGCTCTCGCGCGTGCGCCCCGTGCGGCCCGCGATGTCCGCCATCGAGGCGAGGCCGGCATCAGCGATGCGGATCACCTCGATGCCATCCACGCTCTCGAGGTCGGCGATGGCGGAGAGGGCCGCTTCCTCCAGGCTCGTGGCCTCGCGGGAGAAGTCGGCACATGGGACGCCGTTGCTGACGCCGACGGTGGCGTCGTCGCAGCCAGCCTCGTAGACCGCGTCGACCATTTCATCATCAATGAAGTCGGTGCCTTCGACGATCAGGGTGAAGTCATAGAAGTCCATTTCTAGTCTCCTCGGGAAGTAGTGTGAGGACAGCCCCGCATTCCCTGGAGGAGGTGCGCGGCGTGGTTACCGGGATTGCGCGGCGTGGAAGAGATGGAGCGGCGGCACCCCTCCCGGCTTTGTTCCGGGCACCACATCACTCCCCAACCGTGACCTGATGCCGACATGGTGATCCGCCATCCCGTTGCCTCCGCCTCTCGCAGCGCCGCTTCCACCTCCTTCTTCGGATGGCGCCGACGAGGCATGTTGCCAGAATACAACATGCCGTTGGCTTAAAACAACACTGGAGGGTTTCCCCTTGAGGGCAGGTTGTAACGCAACGCCTCGCCGAGCGGGCGCTCGCCACCACATGACGCTCCGACCCTGTCCTTGACCTGTGATCCTTGCGTCTATACTTTTGTAATACGTGGGAATCGCGGGGTTCGACCTGGCGTCCAATCACAGCAATGCCAGCCAATAGACATGAACGCACCCTCGCGGAAGGGCAGGGAATCTAGCATGAGCAAGCACGACGACTGGGACTACGAGAACGCCGAGGTCCACGAGGCGGAGCGGGAAGTGAAGAGCGTGTACTCACTTCGCTTCTCCGCCACGGAAATCGCAGAAATCCGCGAGGCTGCGAAGCGGGAGGGCGTGACGACGAGCGAGTTCATTCGGACGGCCGCCCGGTCGCGAGCGAAGATGCAGACGATCCCCGCGGAGATCGTGAGGGCTCTGGCCCTGGCCCTCGTGAACATCTCCGAGCGCTATGAACTTGCGGGCGTTGCCGGGGGCGAGGGGGGTTCAGTCGAGGATCTGGCGGGGTGGCTGAACGACCACTCTCTGGACACACGATCGGCGTAGGGCGCGTACCAAGCCCTCAGGGGCAGGCGAGCAGGTCGCGGAAGACCTCGGCTCGGTCCGGGGCGCCGGTTAGCTGGGGGACGAAGCTGGCGATGCCGCGCGTGATTGACAGGATGACCCGGCCGGTCTGGTCGCGGAAGGCGACTGTGAGGGTGTGGCCGGTGGTGCCGGCCAGGGGAATGGCGTGGCTACCGTCCTCGCTCGCGAGGGGGAGCTGGAAGCAGACATCGCCGCGGTAGTCCTCGGTGGAGCCACCCGACCAGCGCGCGAGCACGCCCTGGTCGTCGGCCAGCCAGAGGTCCATGGCGGCGCCGGGCTCGCTCTCGATATCGAGGAGGATGGCGAGGGCGGGGGTGCCGTCCTCGAGTTCGCCGAAGCGGGCGAGGTCGACGGTCAGCCGCCAGCCGTCCGGGGCGGCGACGGGGACCGGGGGCAATTCCGTCGGGTCGAAGGCGAGCAGGTCGGGGGTGGTGACGCCCACCAGCGCCTTGGCGGAGGGGGAGGTGAGTCGCGACTTGTCGCGCGTGCAGCCCGCGAGGAGCGTCAGCGCGAGGAGCGCGAGCGCGACAACGGCGACCGCGTTGAGCGCCCGCCGCCGTCGATCTTGCGTGGGCCAGGGCCTAGCTATTGACGGTCACTCCCTGAAGACGCGCGCGGACGTTGAGCATGCGGTTAAGGGCAGCCATGTACGCCTTCGCGCTGGCGACGATGATGTCGGTGTCGGCGGAGCGGCCCGTGTAGGTCTGGCCTTCGTCCTCGATGCGGATTGTGACCTTGCCCTGGGCGTCGATGCCTTCGGTGACGGCGTTCACGCTGAACTCGGTGAGCTCGGGCGACTGACCGGTGATGCGGTTGATCGCCCGGTAGACGGCGTCGACGGGGCCGGTGCCGGTGGCGGCGTCCGTGAGGATGTCGCCCTCCGGGGAGAGGAGGCGCAGGGTGGCGGTGGGCGTGGCGTGGTCGCCGCTGGAAACCTGCACGTGCTCGATGCGCCAGACATCGCCCTCGAGGGAGTAGGACTGGAGGTTATCGCTGACGATCGCCTCGAGGTCGCGGTCGTCGACTTCGATCTTCTTGTCGGCGAGTTCCTTGTAGGCGCTGAAGGCGCGGTTCAACTCCTCATTGGTGAGCTCGTAGCCGAGCCCTTCCATGTGCTGCTTGAAGTAGTGGCGGCCGGAGAGCTTGCCCAGCACGAGCTGGGTGCCCTGGGGGATGCCGATTTCGACCGGGTCCATGATCTCCCAGGTCTCGCGCAGCTTGAGGATGCCGTCCTGGTGGATGCCGGAACCGTGGCGGAAAGCGTTCTTGCCGACGACGGCCTTGTTCCACTGGACGGGCATGCCGGAGAGACGCTCGACGAGCTTGCTGGAGCGGTAGATCTCCTTCGTGTCGATGTCGCAGTCGACGTCACCCATGTAGTCCTTGCGCGTCTTGATGGCCATCACGACCTCCTCGAGGGAGGTGTTGCCAGCGCGCTCGCCGATGCCGTTGATGGTGACCTCGACCTGGCGGGCGCCGTGCTCGATGGCCGTCATGGTGTTGGCCGTACACATCCCGAGGTCGTTCTGGCCGTGGAAGCTGAGGCGGGCCTTATCGATGTTGGGCACGTTCTCGCGGATCATGTCGAAAAGGGAGCCGAGTTCGGAGGGGATGGCGTAGCCGACGGAGTCGGGGATGTTGATGACCTTTGCCCCGGCATCGATGCAGCGCTCGACGATGGTGTAGATGAAGTGCGGGTCGGAGCGGGTGGCGTCCATGGGGCTGAACTCCACGTTGCTCGTGTAGGTGGCCGCGTGCTTCACCATCGCCTCGGCCTGGGTCAGCACCTGCTCGCGGTCCTTGCGCAGCTGGTGGGCCATCTGGATATCGCTGCTGTTGATGAAGACGTGGATGCGGGGATCCTCGGCTTCCTTGATGGACTCCCAGGCGGTATCGACGTCGCTTTCGACGGCGCGGGCGAGGGCGCAGATGGTGGCCCCCCGCACCTCGCGTGAGATGAGCTGGACGGCTTCGAGGTCGCCGGGAGTGGAGCAGGGGAAGCCCGCCTCGATGATGTCGACGCCGAGCTTCTGGAGCTGCTTCGCGATCTCGAGCTTCTCCTCGGGGGTGAAGGCGATGCCGGCGGACTGCTCGCCGTCGCGCAAGGTTGTGTCGAAGATGTGGATCTTTTCGGGCATTTGGGGTGGCTCCTCCGAGGGGTGCTCAGGCCCGGTTCGCGCGTGATGGGCGCGAGACATCGGGCTGCCGGATGTCAGGATCGATCGCGGCCCCTCAACGGGAGGGCCGCCGTGCTATGCGCGCCCGAGGGTGCGCCCCGGCGAGACCGGGGCGAGGGCGTTCTCCAGGTGGACCGCGACAGTTGCGGACATCTTCCGTCAAGTCTCTCGCGGGGGGCGCTCAGCCGCAAGGGACGGGGCGCGTTGGTTCCGTGGCCACAGTGCGTTCCGGAACCGGGGCGCTCTGTGGGGTTCAGCATGGGTCAAGCCCACACTTGCGAATTGCACAGGCAGGTGTACCTTTGACTGCATAGGGCGCTCGACCTGATGGGCGTCCGGCCTTCTGCCGGCAAGGAGGCAGAACATGGGCAAGGGTTTCGAAGCGACCGTCCACTTCACAGTGACCGTTCGAAGCGTGGAGCACGAGGACCACTGGACCACGAAGGCGCTGGAGACCGGCATCGTCACCTCGGGCAAGACGCGGGACGAAGCCGAGACCAGAAACGGTCAGGCCCACATCCTGCTCGTCAGGCGGGTGAAGAAGGAAGGCCTCGTCGCGCTGGCGGAGTTCATGGACGCGCGCGGCTTGAGCTTCGAGATCGGCGCGCCGCCCCAGCAGCAGCGGTCAGCGCCTCACAACCCGTCCGTCGAGGAACTGCCCCTGGCCGCCTGACAGGTTCTCCTCCCTCCTGAGCGCACGGACGACCACGGCGCGGCGTACGCTGTCGCGATGGCGATCCGCACCGCCGCGCTGGAGTCCGCCTGGGACCGTATCCGGGAGCACTACGGGAGCTACCGGCTGGTGCTGCCGGGCGAGCCGAGCTTCATCTGCCAGCCGCACGAGTGCGACGCCTACTGCTGCCGCGCCTTCAACGTCGCGCTCGGTGAGGGGGAGGCGGAGCGCCTGCGCGAGTCCACCGGCCTGCCCGCCTCGCGCTTCCTGGAGAGCGAGGACGGCGAGCCGATCGCGCTCCCGCTGGTGACGCCGTTCGTGCTGGGGCGCCGCGAGGGGCACTGCGTCTTCCTGGACGCCGAACTGGCCTGCGAGCAGTACGAGGCCCGCCCCGACGCCTGCCGTTCGTACCCGCACCAGGTGGTGTTCGTCGACGCGGCGAGCGGGAGGCCGGCGCAGCCCTCGGGCGAGGCGGGGCGGCGGGCGGTGGAGGCGGTGGTCGAGGGGCGGGCGGTGGATGGAGCGCTGCCGCTTCTGCTGCGGCACGACCAGTGCCCGGGATTCACGGGGCCGCCCTCGACGGCGGAGGGGTGGGCGGCGCTGCTGCGGGAGACGTACGCGCGCTCGGTGGGGGGAACGGGCGAGGTGGTAAGCTCGCCGCCGTGAGCCGACGAGGGAAACTCCCGCCCGTGCGCCCGGAGGTCGACCGCATCACCGACGACGTGATCGCGGTGCGTCGCGACCTGCACCAGCACCCCGAGCTCTCCTGGAAGGAGGAGCGTACGCAGCGCGTCATCCTCGACGAGCTGGGAAAGCTCGACGTCGAGGACGTGCGGCCCATCGCGAACACGGGCGCGACGGCGCTCGTGAAGGGCGGCCGCAAGGGACCGTGCGTACTCTGGCGGGCCGACATCGACGCGCTGCCCGTGCCGGAGAAGTCGGGTCTGCCCTTCGCCTCGGAGAACGAGGGCGTGATGCACGCCTGCGGTCACGACACGCACGCGGCCATTGGCCTGGGCCTGGCGCAACTGGCATCGGAGGCGCGGGAGTCGCTGGCGGGGAGCATCCGCTTCGTCTTCCAGCCGGCGGAGGAGGCCTCCGGCGGCGCCGCCCTCTGCATCCAGGAAGGCATCCTGAAGAAACCGAACGTCGACCGCTGCCTCGGGCTGCACATCAGCGCCGACGTGCCGGTCGGCGAGATCAACGTGGCGCCGGGGCCCTTCTTCGCCTCGCCCACGAGCCTGCGCATCACGATCACGGGCCGGGGCGGGCACGCCGCCTCGCCGCACCAGTCGGTCGACGCGGTGGTGGTGGCGGCACACGTCATCACGGCCCTGCAGACGGTCGTGAGCCGCTCCCTCCCCCCTCTGGAGACGGCCGTCCTGACCATCGGGAAGCTGGAGGCGGGCTTCCGCGGGAACGTGATCGCGGAGTCGGCGGAGCTGCGGGGCACGATTCGCACCTATAACGACCGCGTGCGGGCGCGCATGGTGTCGAAGGTGGAGGAAGTGGTGAGCGGCGTCTGCGCGGCCTTCGGCGCGACGGCCGAGATCAGGCACAACACGAGCTGTCCGCCGCTGGTGAACGACGAAGCGGTGACGGCGTTCGTGGCGGCGGAGGGGGAGCGCTACTTCGGCGTGGAGGCGCGGGTGTCGCGAGGGATGGGGGCGGAGGACATGGCGTATTTCCTGGAGGAGCGTCCGGGCTGCTACTTCTGGCTGGGGGCGCGCAACGAGGTCAACGGCGCCGCCGGACGCCACCACGACCCGGGCTTCATCATCGACGAGCGGGCCATCCCCCTGGGGATGGAGTTCGGGATGCGGCTCCTGGAGGGGTCGCTGGCGGAGCTGGGGGGCTAGAAGAGGCGGAGGATGGGCTCGCCGTAGGCGAATCGGACGAGCGCCGCGACGCCCACAAGCAGTAGAGACGAACGTTGCCAGATCGTTCGGTATGCAGCAAGTTCCCAGTCTTGGCGTCCGAAGAGGCGCGGCAGTGAACAATAGACAACAACATCTTTATAAGGAAGCGCATCAATCCCTTGAACTAGTTCAGAATCCCTGTCGACCATTTGGCCTTCCCTATCGAAGCGAAGAGTGTGAACGTCCCCAACATTTACAACTTGGGCTTCGCGCGTGTACCACTTGTGAAACATTCCATGATTGGCCCAAAGTAAACCAGGATTGGCGGAAGGTTCGTAAAGCAGGGAGGGGAGTAACGGGGATGAAAGGAGTACCGGGTGTACATCATCACCCTCGGCTAACGCTTCTACCAAGCCTTCTTCAAAGGAGTAGTCCCCAGCGTCACTCCTCCTGATGAGGATGACAAGGGCCGTTGATTTGGGGACGTTGAGGACGGCTTCTGCTTCTTCCGGCACTTCCTTCGCGGGATTCAGGTCTTCGTAGAGAATTGGTACCAGTCCGGCCAAGACCTGAAGAAACACGGCAAGGGATAGCAGGCCGAGCGTGGCCATGTCGATCGCGTTCAAGTCGCCACTATCCTCCGTGGGGCAACATGGCGTACCAAGACTCGACCCCTACCCCTAGATACCCCAGAGCCTTGCGGCGTTGCCGCCTACGACCAGCTTCGCCTGGTCTTCGGGGAGGGCGTCGAAGAAGGACTTTACGAGGCCGCGAGACTCGCCAAGGGTGCTCTCGGGGTGGGGGTAGTCGGCCGACCAGAGGGCGTGCTCGGGACCGATGTCGTCGAGGATCTTGATGCCGGTGGGGTCGTCCATGAAGGTGGCGTAGCACTGGCGGTGCCAGTAGTAGCTGGGCATCTCGGCGAGCTGGGGCTTCATCTCGCTCTCGAACTGGCGGTAGGTCTTGTCGGCGTCGTAGAGCGCGGAGGGCACCCAGGAGATGCCGCCCTCGGTGAAGATCACGTTCATCTCGGGGTGGCGCTCCAGCGTCCCGGAGAAGGTGAGCAGCGACCAGAGGCGGCGGAAGGGCTGGAAGCCGGTGGTCAGGTAGGTGCCGAGGGCGCCCCGTCCGCGGTAGTTGGGGTTCTCGCCGATGTGGAAGGAGAGGGGGATGCCGCTCGCCTCGATGGCGTCCCACATGACGTCCCACCTGGAGCCGTTGTACCAGACGCGCTCGGCGCGGGGGTAGGAAGGGATCTGCATGGCCACGTAGCCCCACGACTTCAGCTTCTGGATGTAGTCGGCGGTGCGCTCGGGGCTGTAGATGGTGGGGAGGATGCCGACGCCGTAGAGGCGTCCGGGCATGCCCGCGCAGAACTCGGCGAGGCCCTCGTTGTAGGCGTCGTAGGCGGCGATCATGAGCTCCTCGTCCTCGAGCGAGAAGAGGGCCATGGAGACCTGCGCGAAGATGAGGCCGGCGTCGAGCCCCTCGGCGTCCATGTCGGGGACGCGCTGCTCGATGTCGCCCATGCCGGGGCGTCCCTGCGTAAGGAGCAGGTTCTGGCCGACGGAGTCGAGGTTGCGGTCTTCGCAGACGAGATGGGTGCCGGTTTCGTCGCGCCAGACCCTGGGGGCGACGTCGCGGTACTTCGCGGGCATACGGTCGACGAAGAGGTCGGGGGGTTNGAGCCAGTGGTCGTCGGCGGAGATGACGCGGGTGCCGGCGGGTGGCTGCCAGTCGAGGTCGGGGATGTCGCGGTCGACGGGCCAGGCGATGGGGGGAATATCGATCGTGGTCATGGCGCGCTCCGGGGCAGGGAAGCTCTGGGGGAAGGATATTCCCCGGGGAGGGCGCTCGCCACCGCGCCGGGGGATGCGGTACCCTCACGTTTCGGCGCTGCCGCGCGCTTGCGGCCGCGCGTACACTGAGCCCAACGAGCAACACAACCGGGAGAACAACGCATGCCTGAATTCGATACCGTCATCAAGGGCGGAACCATCTTCGATGGTCAGCGGACACCGCGATTCAGCGGCGACATCGGCATCAAGGACGGTGTCATCGCCTCGATCGGCGGCAAGATTCACAGCTCGAGCAGCGCGAAGGTGATCGACGCCAGCGGCCTGAACGTGGCCCCCGGCTTCGTCGACCTGCACACGCACTACGACTCGCAGGTGTTCTGGGACCCGTGGTGCACGATCTCGGGCTGGCACGGCGTTACGTCGGTCGCCATCGGGAACTGCGGCTTCGGGTTCGCGCCCTGCAAGCCGGAGGACCAGGAGCGCGCCATGCTGACGATGTCGCGCAACGAGGCGGTGCCGCTGGAGTCGATGCAGGAGGGCATGCCCTGGGACTGGGAGACCTACCCCGAGTTCCTCAACAGCCTCGACCGCACGCCCAAGGGCGTGAACATCCTGAGCTACATGCCCCTCAACCCGCTGATGGCCTACGTGATGGGCCTGGAGGCGGCCAAGAGCCGTCCGGCGAACGAGACCGAGATGGCGGAGATGCACCGCCTGATGAAGGAAGGCCTCGAGGCCGGCGGCTGCGGCTGGTCGGCGCAGATGGGCGAGAACGACGTGCAGCGTGACTACGACGGCACGCTCATGATCACGAACCTGATGACCGAGGGCGACCTGCTGTCCTTCGCCCGCGTGCTGCGCGACGTGGGCCGCGGCTTCATCCAGTGCATCGGCGCGAGCCAGGACCTGACCGAGAAGCTGGCCGACGAGAGCGGCCGGCCAGTCATCTGGAACGTGCTCGCGGTCTTCACGGACCAGCACGGCATCGCGATGCCGGGGTACGACCAGGCCATGAAGTGGCTGGACGAATGCAACGCCCGTGGCACGCGCATCTTCGGGCAGGCGCTGACAGCGGAGAACAACTTCCAGTTCACCTTCGAGGAATGGAACCTGTTCGACACCAGCCCGGCGTGGCGCGAGATGACCCTCGGCACGGTCGAGGAGCGCGCCGCGAAGATGGCCAATCCCGCCCTCCGCCAGGCGATCAAGGAGGAGCAGAGCGACTGGTCGGGAGGCGGCGCGGGCGTCGTCTTCGACTTCAACGACCTGACCGTGGGCGAGCTGCACAAGCCCGAGCTGGACAAGTACACGGGCTGGACCTGCGGCGAGATCGCGAAGGAGCGCGGCGTGCACGTCATCGATGCGATGCTCGACATCGCGCTCGAGGACGACATGAAGGCGCTCTTCGTAACGGCTCCGCAGAAGATGGACATCGAGGCCATGAAGAACATGGCGACCTCGGCGTTCGCGCTGCCGGGCGTCTCCGACGGCGGCGCGCACACGAAGTTCATCACGCTGGGCCGGTACCCGACCGAGTACCTCTCCCTGCTGGTCCGCGACCACGAGATGATGGACCTGGAGGAGGCGCACTGGCGTCTCAGCGCCTACCCGGCATTGGCGGCGGGCTTCCGCGACCGCGGCACCATCCGCGAGGGCGCTCCCGCCGACATCGTGGTCTACGACTACGAAAACCTCGACATGGGCGTGACGGAGAAGGCGTACGACTATCCGGCGGGCGCGTGGCGCCTCATCCGGAAGCCGGAGGGCTACCGCCACATCATGGTCAACGGCGAGGAGACGTTCGTGGACGGCGAGTGCACGGGCGCAACGAGCGGCAAGCTCCTGCGTCACGGCACGGCCTAGCGCGAAACGTCAGCGGCAACGCACCAACGCGGGGCGCCTTCGGGCGCCCCGCTTCGTTGTGCGCTACCGTGAATGGTGGCGGCAGGCGGGGTGGATCGGCCTCCAAACGGTGTACCGCCTCGCCAGTCCGTCGCCCCCTATGCTTGGCTCGTGACTCGGGCCCGGCGCTCCTGGATGACTGCGGCCCTCCGGGTCGGACTGGTCGCGCTTGCACTGAGCGCCTGTGGCGGGCCGAAGGGCGAGGCGAGCGCACACACGGTTCACCTGGACTCGGGAAGGACGGTGGAGGCAGCGGTCGTGCTCTACGACGGCCTCAACGAGGGTGTGGCGGAGGAAGTCCACGCCCAGATGGCCCGCATCATCACCTTCTTCGACGCCCGCTTCGGTGTCAGCGTGCCCCATGTCACGGTCTACCTCGTGAACGAGAGCGGTACGCTCGGGAGCGTCTTCCAGGAAGTTACGGGGTTCCGCCTGGCCGGAGGCACGTGTTTCGCCGGATGGGGTTCCGCGATCTTCCTTATCGACAGTCAATGCCGTGCCGACGGTTCCCTCGTTCTCGACCACGAGTACTTCCACCTCCTGCAGATTCACCTGGCGGGGTTCGGTGACGACCTTGAGGAGTTCGGCCGCGCCAGGGGGCCGCGCTGGCTCCTGGAGGGCATGGCGGACTACGCGGAGGCCCTCTACCGGGGGGAGGTGGGGCCCCGAACGTACCAGGAGCTGCGGGACGAGAACGCGTTCTTCGCGGCCTCGTGGGCGGGCACGCTCGAGGCGACGGGCGACCAGATATTCGCGGAGAACTACGTCCTCGGATTCCTGGCGGTGGAGCTGCTTGTCCAGCGGGCAGGGGAAGGCGCCCTGCTTGACTACTACCGGACCATCTCGACAGGCATGCCGTGGAGGGAGGCCTTCAGCAGCGTGTTCGGCATCGACGTGGAGGAGTTCTACGAGGAGTTCGAGCTCTATCGCGCCGAAAACCAGCCGCCCGTCTACACCATCAGCGGCTCCGTGGTGGGGCCGCGTGGGGATGGCCTGCGACGGATCGCCCTTGTGGCCATTTCGGGCGGCGGCGCGTACAGCACCTACAGCCTGTCCGTGGCCGACGGAGGTTTCGTCATCGCCGTTCCGGCAGAGGGGTGGTACACCATCGGCATCTACCCGCCGCCGACGGGCGCCTGCACCCTGATCGGGTGGTACGAGGAGGACATCGGCTTCACGGCGTCCCGGAGCCATGCTAGCTACATAGGCGTGCAGGGCGGAAACATTGAGGGGATCACCGTTCGTCTGCCGGACGCGTGGTGGGAGATGGAACCCGTCGACTACTGCGCGGACGAGTAGCGGCGGGCGGCTCGGCGCAGCGCGAGGCGGTGCAGGTCGGCCCCCCCTCCCGGTCGGCCCCCATGATCGCATCTGCCAAGGCACGTTGGTGAGTTGTTCAGACCTTCCTTAAACCGCCGTTCACGGGACGGCAACCAACCGTTAAGCGACTGTTCGGCGTCGGTTAAACCTTCGCGGCAGGCGGGTCGATAGCCTCCCTCGTGACCGCGTGCGGGCTCCCGAAAGCCTGGCGCGGCGACAACCCGAGGGAAGGAAGAAACGACCCACATGAGTAACGACTCCATCGAGGCGCCGGCGCCACACCGCGAGGGCAACGAGCCGTTCGCCTCCATCCTCAACCGGCGCCTCAGCCGCCGCGGCCTCCTGAAGACGGCCGCCATCGGCGCGCCCCTGGTGGCGCTCAGCACGAGCCCGCTGCTGGGCGCGCGCCTCTTCGGCGGCGCCTCGCTCGCGGACGTGGCCGGCGCCTCCGGCCACGCCGGCGCCGGCGGCGGCGGCCCGGTCGGCATCGAGAGCATCCCCCACGACCTCGACGACACCGTCAACATCGCCTCCGGCTACGCCGCCGAGGTGCTCATCCGCTGGGGCGACCCGGTCCTGGCGGGCGCGCCCGCCTTCGACCTGAACAACCAGACGGCGGCGGCGGCCCGCAGGCAGTTCGGCTTCAACTGCGACTACGTGGGGTTCATGCCCCTCGACCCGGGCTCGGTCCGCTTCGGCCTCCTGAGCGTCAACCACGAGTACACGGCCGGCGGCGACATGTTCCCCGGGTACGACAGCGACAACCCCACGGCCGAGCAGGTCGCGGTCGAGATTGCGAACCACGGGATGTCGGTCGTGCGCGTCTCGCGGCGCGGCAACGGGACGTGGTACTACCACCCCGAGTCGTACTACAACCGCCGCATCCACGGCGAGACACCGATCGTCCCGACCGGTCCGGCGGCGGGCAGCGCCTACCTGCAGACCGCAGCCGACCCGACCGGCATGGACATTCGCGGCATGTTCAACAACTGCGGTGGCGGCAAGACGCCGTGGGGCACCATCCTCACGTGCGAGGAGAACTTCCACCAGTACTTCGCCAACAACGACGCCGTCGAGGAGACAGCGCAGGCGCGCAACGCGCGCTACGGCGCTCCGGGCGGCGAGAGCTTCCGCAAGTGGGAACGCTTCGAGCGGCGCTTCGACCTGGCGCAGGAGCCGAACGAGATCAACCGCCACGGCTACGTCGTCGAGATCGACCCGTACGACCCGACCTCGACGCCTCGCAAGCACACGGCGCTGGGGCGCTTCAAGCACGAGGCCGCGAACACGACGCTCTCGGACGACAACCGCGTCGTCGTCTACTCGGGTGACGACCAGCGCTTCGACTACATGTACAAGTTCGTCAGCCGCAACGCTTTCAACCCGTACAACCGCGCGGAGAACCTGAATCTGCTCGAAGCGGGCACGCTCTACGTGGCGAAGTTCGACGACTCGGGCGCAGGCGAGTGGATCCCGCTCGTCCCGGACGGCCCGCTGGCGGGCTGGTCCCTGGCCGATATCTGCGTGTTCACGCGCGAAGCGGCCGACCTCGTGGGCGCGACGCCAATGGACCGCCCCGAGGACATCGAGGTGAACCCCGTCAACCGGCGGGTCTACGCCGTCATGACGAACAACACGCGCCGCACGGAGGAGCAGGTCGACGGCCCCAACCCGCGCGGCCCCAACACCTACGGGCACATCCTCGAGCTCACGGAGAACGGTGGCGACGCGGCTGCGACGACGTTCACGTGGGACATCTTCATCCTCTGCGGCGACCCCGCGAACGAGGAGCACGGCACCTACTTCGCGGGCTTCGAGCAGGGCGAACTGGACTCGATCGCGACGCCCGACAACATCGCCTTCGACCGCGCCGGCAACCTCTGGGTGACGACCGACGGGCAGCCTCGCGCGCTGGAGGCGGCGGACGCCACCTACGTCATCCCCACGGCGGGCCCGGAGCGGGGACGCCTGCGGCGCTTCATGACGGGCGTGCCCGGGGGCGAGGTGACGGGGCCGGAGTTCACGCCGGACGACACGGCTCTCTTCCTCGCCATCCAGCACCCGGGCGAGCGGGGCGGCCTCGATGAGCCCACCAGCACCTGGCCCGACGGCGACTTCCCCCGGCCAAGCGTCATCGTCACGCGCAAGCTCGATGGGGGCGTCATCGGCACGTAGCCGCACGTAGCGCGCGCCGCCGGCGCAAGCGCCGCCCTTCGGGGCGGCGCTGCCGCGTTCACGGGCGTGTGCGGGCGCTCGGCTACTCCGTCGTGCGGAAGAGGTCGGCGAGGGGCTTCGCGGAACTGGCCGGCGTTCTCCGCCTGCGCCTGCAGCAGGTCCGAGAACGCTCCCCCCCGGGGAGCAGCCCGATGTCGCTCGCGAGCACAGCCGGAGTCGGTCTAGGCGAAGCCGAGTTCTTCGAGGAACTCGATGGTCACGCGTGCGCACTCCTCCGGCTCTTCGAGCTGGAGGAAGTGGGTGGTGTCGGGGACAAAGTCGTAGTTGGCCTCGATGAGTTCGCCAAGGTCGACCCCGGGGAAGAAGGAGAAGGGGGTGGTCGGGTCGGAGCCGATGGCTTTGACCGGGCAGCGCAGGGCGGCGAGGTCGACCTGCATCGCGAAGCGAACGGCATCGTCGTAGGCGCGCGCCTCGTACTCCTTGGGGCAGGCGAGCTCGAAACCGTCACCATCGGCGGCCGGGCGGAGCACTGTTTCGGCGAGGAGGTCGGGGACACCCGGCTGGACGAGCCGGTACATAGGGTTCCGGCGCAGACTCTCGGCGAGGGCTTCGCGCGACTCGAAACGGTCGGGCCGGCGGCGGGGACCGGC
>JGIcombinedJ30088_10000786_pt1 | contig 33717 bp, 36 predicted proteins | sample PinacodermPK_FD_30088 | JGI IMG/M metagenome (IMG submission 30088)
GAGCCGATCGGCTCATTGACCGGAAGGGCACACCCGATAGCCGCAGCCATCGGCTCGTCGATGGTGAAGGCCCTGCGGGCGCCTGCATGGTAAGCCGCCTCCTCGACTGCGCGTCTCTCGACTCCGGTGATACCCGAAGGTACGCAGATGACGATCCGGGGCTTGGCCCACCGGCGCCTGTGAACCCTCTGGATGAAATATCGAAGCATCCGCTCGGTGATGTCGAAGTCAGCGATCACCCCGTCGCGTAGCGGACGGATCGCCTTGACGTAGGACGGGGTGCGGCCGATCATCCGCTTGGCGTCCATCCCCACCGCCAGCGCCTCGTTGGTGTGGGTGTTGATGGCGACCACCGACGGCTCGTTCAGGACCACCCCACGGTTGCGTACGTAGACGAGGGTGTTGGCGGTTCCCAGATCGACCGCCATGTCCTGGCCGGCGATTGTGAAAAGGTTGTCGGCCATAGCGGCGTCCCGATCTGGAGTCGGTAGGTCATTCTAGTGCGGGCCAAGGCTCCGGTGATCCGCGGAAGCAATGGCCGCCGGTCCGTTCACCCCTCTCCGAACCAGAGGCCCAACTCGCGTTCAGCACTCTCGGGACTGTCCGATCCGTGCACGATGTTCTCCTGCACGTCGAGCCCGAAGTCGCCCCGGATCGTGCCTGGCGCGGCCTGGACGGGGTTGGTACTCCCCATCATCGTCCGCGCCACAGCGATGGCCGACTCGCCTGACCACTGCATGGCAACGACTGGTCCGGATGTTATAAAAGCCAATAGAGAAGGATAGAACTCTCTCTGCCGATGCTCTGCATAGTGGTGAGCGGCAAGTGCCTCGTCCGGAATCCTCATCCGGAGTCGCTCCAAGGATAGCCCCTTCGCTTCGAATCGGGAGATGACGTCGCCGACCAGCCGGCGTCGCACACCGTCGGGCTTGACCATGACGAAGGTTCTCTGGTGGGGCATATCGGTTTCCCTTCTCATGCCGCGGCGGGCATGATCGGCTGAACAACATCACCGCAAGTCCCCTGTTGGGGAAGTCGAATACTAGGAGAGTGCGAAAAAAAACCTTCAAGACGGCACCACTTCATCCCGGGATGGTCGTCCCGCCGCCAAACGTTCCTCCGATCAGAACTGGGCAACGTTCACGCTATCCGCAGTCGTTTCGTACACCGGCACTCTCCTCCGACAAGATGATCGAACGGGCTTCACCCGCCACATAGAGCGAGCCGGCCACCACGATTGCCTCGTCGGGACCTGTCCACTCCCTTGCCAACTCGAGCGCCGCCGCAACGTCACCCGTCGAGGAGACCGGCACGCCGGGGAGCATCCTGTCGACAAGCCTCACGATATCGACGGGGTCCGCAGCTCTCGGGTGATCCACTCGCGTCGCTATGACCCTGGCGGTAAGGCCGGCAAAGGGACGCAACATCGAGGGGAGATCCTTATCCCGGAAGGCGCCGACCACCAACGTCCACGCCATCGGGCGAAACTCCTCCAGCATCGTCCGAACCAGGCCCTCGCAGCCCTCCGGATTGTGGGCGCCGTCGATCAACACCAGGGGGGAGTGGTCCATGACTTCGATCCGGGCAGGGACCGCCAAAGTGGCCAGGCCTTCCTGGACGGCTTCAACAGGGAGGGACCGGCTCAGGAGTTCTTCGACCGCTGCCACCGCAACCGCAGCGTTGGAAGCCTGGTGCCGACCGTGAAGCGGCACGTATAGGTCCTCGTAACGTCCGTAGATCCCGTCGACGTCCATCGCCCAACCTCCGACGGACATGCGTAGGTCCTCGATTCGAAAGTCCCGCCCCAACGTCCTGCGCAAGGTTGCGACACGTTCCACTCTCCTGTCAGCTACTGAAGCGACCTCGTCGGTGAGTTCCCCCGTAACGAGGACAGCCCCTGACTTGACGATGGCCAGTTTCTCCCCGGCGATATCGACCGGCGTGTGCCCGAGGTACTCGGCATGGTCGATCGAGACTCCGGTCAGGACCGCCACCTCGGCCTCGAGAACGTTGGTGGCGTCGAGGCGCCCGCCCATCCCCACTTCGACAACACCGACATCTGCCGCCTCGTTGGCGAAGTGCGCAAAGGCGGCGGCTGTCGTGAGCTCGAAGTAGGTGGCGCGCTCGCCGGTCTGGATCTCAAGCAAGTCGACAAAGGCCGCGACATCGTCCACGGCTTGCGCGAACTGCTCGGGCGTGGCGTCCTCGCCCGACACCGCAAACCGCTCCTCGACCCGATCCAGGTGTGGGGACGTGTAGGTTCCGGCCTTGAGTCCCAGGGCGTTGACGATCGAAGCGGCCGCCCGGGTCACGGTCGTCTTACCGTTGGTCCCTGCAACGTGGATCACCGGGTAGCGGCGCTGGGGCGACCCCATCAATTCGGTCAACCGCTCGATCCGCTCCAGCCCCGGCTTCCAACCCAGTTCGATGTGGCGGTCGAGATACGCGATCGCCTCGTCGTAGTTCATGGGTGCTGAACCGGCGCCATCAGTGGGTACTCCACACAGCCTGGCTCAGGTCCCCAAGGATTCGAGTTGCTCGGAGAGGGTACGGAGGAGCCGGCCGGACTCGGACGCCTTCGCCTCTTCCCGCGCGACGACCGCTGCCGGAGCTCGACGCCTGAACGCGGGATTGGCGAGCTTCCGTTCAGCCTGCTCGAGGGCGGAACGGACCTCCCCGATACGCCGACTGAGCCGCTTCCGCTCGCCATCGACATCGATCAGGCCTCTGAAGGGTATGAATGCCTCGAGTGTGCGGGCCGTCACCCGCAGGTATCCCGGACCTCGAGGGGGATCCGCGACAACTGCGGTGGCGCCGGCCAGGGCTGACATTTGCGGAGCCCACCAGTCCGCCCATACTCCATCCGGATCATGGAGGATGGGGCGCAGTTCCTGGCGAACGGGAAGACCGTGAGTCGACCGGAACCTCCTCAAACCGGAGATCAACTCCTGGAGGTCCTCGACACCTTCCGGCGGACTGTACCGGGGGATTTGTGGCCAGGGCGAGGTGATGAGCAGGACATCACCCGCCAGATGGCTGTACAGCTCCTCGGTCACGAACGGGATGGCCGGATGGAAGAACTTGAGGATGTCACGCAATACGACGCCAAGGGTCCGGCGGGCGACTTCAGCCTCCGGTCCCCCTTCCGAGAGTATGGGTTTCGACATCTCCAGGTACCAGTCGAACACCTCCGACCAGGCAAACGCGTAGAGGAGCGAGAAGGCGTCAGCCAGCCGGTGGCTGTCGAACAACGAATCCGCCCGGGCCCCCACCTCTCCCAAGCGGCCCAGAATCCATCGATCGACCGGACCCGGATCCTCCGGGTATCCGCCATCCGGAGGAACCGTTCCCGGTTCGATGTGAAGGAGGCCGAACCGGACGGCGTTCCACAGCTTGTTCCCGAAGCGCCGGGCGGCATCTACCCACTTGACATCGAAGGGAACGTCGTGCCCGGGTGACGCCGACTGGAGCAGGCTCAGGCGGAGGGCATCGGCACCGTACTGCTCGACCATCTCCATCGGATCGACGATGTTGTTGAGCGACTTCGACATCTTCCGGCCGTCCGACGCCCGGACGAGGCCGTGGATCACAATCTCCCGGAAGGGGACGTCCCCGACGAACTCGATTCCCATCTTCAGCATCCTGGCTATCCAGAAGAAGATGATGTCGTATCCGGTCACTAGGACATCGGTGGGATAGAAGCGGCGCAGGTCAGGGGTGTCCCGGGGCCATCCGAGAGTACTGAAGGGCCAGAGAGCGGAACTGAACCAGGTGTCCAGCACATCCTCCTCGGCGCGCAGTTCCCTTGCTCCGCACCGGTCGCACCCCTCGGGGCGTTCCCTTGCGACCATCACTGCTCCGTCGGTGTCGCAGTACCACGCGGGTATCCGGTGTCCCCACCAGAGTTGGCGACTTATGCACCAGTCGTGGAGGTTCTCCATCCAGTGGAAGTAGTTCTTCTCCCACCGCTTCGGGATGAACCGGGAGAGGTCGGAGCGAACAGCCTCGACAGCCGGACCGATGAGAGCATCCACCTTCACGAACCATTGGCGGGAGAGCAGGGGTTCTATCGCCACCCCGCTTCGGGAGCAGTGGCCGACGGTATGCACGTATTCGTCGATCCGCTCCAAGTATCCCCCCCGCCGCAGGGCTTCGATCNCNCCCTCCCTGGCCTCGAACCTGTCCAGACCGGCGAAGCGGCCGGCAGCTGCGGTCATGCGGCCATCCTCGCCGATCACCTGGACCGGATCGAGGCCGGCCCGGCCGGCTATCTCGAAGTCCAGAGGATCGTGGGCGGGGGTCACCTTCACCGCCCCCGTCCCGAACCCCGGATCGACCGCCTCGTCGGCGACGATCGGAATATCACGGTCCATGAGCGGTAGCCGGACCGTCCGCCCGATCAAGTGACGGTACCTCTCGTCCTCGGGATGGACGGCCACACCCGTGTCGCCCAGCATGGTCTCGGCCCTGGTGGTGGCGACCGTGATGCCTTCCCTGGCATCGGGACCGCCGCCGGAGAACGGGTAGGTGATCTGGACCATCTGGCCCGCAACCTCTTCGTATTCGACTTCGATGTCCGAGATCGCGGTCATGAGGCCGGGCGACCAGTTGATAATGCGATGGCCCCGGTAGATCAAGCCTCTCTCGTAGAGGCTCACGAACACTTCGCGGACCGCGGCCGACAGACCCTCGTCGAGGGTGAACCGCTCCCTACTCCAATCGCAGGAGTCACCCAGGGCCCGCATCTGCTGAGTGATCGCGCCCCCAGAACGCCTCTTCCATACCCAGACCTGTTCGACGAACCTGTCCCGGCCCAACTGATGACGGCTAAGGCCTTCCTCGGCCAGTTCTCGCTCGACGACCATCTGGGTGGCGATCCCCGCATGGTCGGTCCCAGGAAGCCAGAGGGCTGCGTATCCCTGCATCCGTTTCCGCCGGATGATCGCGTCCTGGATCGAGTGATCCAGAGCATGGCCGATGTGCAGCACTCCGGTCACGTTGGGGGGCGGAATCATGATGGCAAACGGCTCGCCGTCCGGGTTGGTCTCGGGCTTGAAAGCTCCGGACTCCTCCCAGACGGGGTACCAGTGCGCCTCGACAACCTTCGGGTCGTAGCTTCCTTGCAGGGAACCGGGGCGGCGGGTATTCATCTCAGGGGTCGAGTCAGATCCGATCCGGTCAACGGGACCGGCGACTAAGCGCTCCTCTCACGACGCTTCTCGATCTCTCGTAGGGGCAGCAGAACCGGGTTTACCTTTTCCTCCACCACGCGACGGTCGATCATCACCCTGCCTATATCAGGCCGTGAAGGAAGCTCGTACATCGTGTCGAGCAGGACTTCCTCCATGATCGCCCGTAATCCGCGAGCGCCGGTGCCCCGCAGCATCGCCTGGTCGGCGATTGCCTCGATGGCGTCGTCCTCGAAAACGAGTTCGACTCCGTCCATCTCCAGGATCCTTGCGTATTGCTTGACCAGAGCGTTCCGGGGCTCTTGCAGGATACGGATGAGCGCGGCCCGATCCAGGGAATCCACGGTCGCCACCATCGGGAGCCGGCCGATGAACTCGGGAATCAAGCCGTACTTGATCAGGTCGTCGGGCATGACCTCGGCAAGCAGATCGTCCTTGGGCCGATCCTGCCTGGATCTCAAGTCGGCGCCGAAACCGACGATGCGGTTGCCCACTCGCCGCCCGATCACCTGCTCGAGCCCGGCGAACGCCCCTCCGCAAATGAACAGAACATCGGTCGTGTCGATCTGGATGAACTCCTGGTGGGGATGCTTGCGCCCCCCCTGTGGCGGCACCGAAGCAACCGTTCCTTCGAGGATCTTGAGAAGCGCCTGCTGGACCCCTTCGCCCGAGACGTCGCGGGTGATGGACGGGTTCTCGGCCTTGCGGGCGATCTTGTCGATCTCATCGATGTAGATGATGCCCTGCTCGGCCCGTTTGACATCGTAGTCCGCGGCCTGGATCAGCTTGAGAAGGATGTTCTCCACATCCTCCCCCACATAACCCGCTTCGGTTAGGGCGGTGGCGTCCGCTATGGCGAAGGGAACGTTGAGCATCCGGGCCAACGTCTGCGCCAGCAGGGTCTTCCCGCAGCCCGTGGGGCCGATGAGCAGGATGTTGGACTTGGAGAGTTCGACGTCGTCCGTGCGAGGGGATGCGGACCGGATCCGCTTGTAGTGGTTGTAGACCGCCACCGACAGCGCCTTCTTCGCCCGGTCCTGGCCGATCACGTACCCGTCGAGAAAGTCGAAGACCTCGGCGGGCTTAGGCAGTTCGGTAGCCCGGTCCGCCTGATTGCCACCCAACTCGTCGTCGAGGATCTCGGTACACAGGAGTACGCATTCGTCACATATGTAGACGCCCGGACCTGCGATGAGCTTCTTGACCTGCTTCTGCGAATGGCCGCAGAAGCTGCACTTGAGGATCTCGCTTCCCTCGCCGTACTTGATGGCCATCTTCAGTACTCGTCAGACACCGCGGCGAGTTCACGGCGCGCGAGAACATCGTCGACTATGCCGTAGTCGACGGCTTGATCGGCCAGCATCCAGAAGTCGCGGTCGGTATCGCTGGCCACCTTCTCGTAGTCCTGACCGGTGTGGTGGGCGAGTATCTGGTTGAGTTGCTCGCGCATCTGAATGATGAGCCGGGCCTGTATCTCGATGTCCGCAGCCTGGCCCTGGGCGCCCCCATGCGGTTGGTGGAGCATCACCCGGGCGTGGGGAAGAGCGAACCGCTTGCCCTTGGCGCCGCCCGCCAGGATGACGGCTGCAGCCGAGGCGGCCATCCCCATGCAGACGGTGCTCACATCGGGCTTGATGTACTGGATGGTGTCGTAGATCGCGAACAGGCTGGTGATCTCGCCGCCCGGCGAGTTTATGTAGAGGTTCACGTCCCGGTCGGGATCCTCGGACTCCAGATGGAGGAGTTGAGCCATCACCAGGTTGGCAACTGCATCATCTATCGGCGTCCCCAGGAAGATGATCCGATCCTTGAGCAGGCGCGAATAGATATCGAAGGCGCGCTCACCCCGGCTGGTGGATTCCACCACGGTCGGCACCAGGTAGTTGGCAGGGGAGAAACCGCTACCGACCGCGGGCAAGGATGGTTGACTTCCGATCACTGGTCTCCTAGTTCGATCTCGGCTTCCACGATATCGTCCCCGGCGGGAGGATCAAACCGGAGGTCGAGCACGTTGCCGTGCCGATCCGCGGCCACCGCGCCCCTCATCAATGTGTCAAGGGCCTTCAATCTCAGGATATCACCCACCAGAGCCATTTCCTGGACACTGCCGGCCAGCCGCTTCGCGAGCTGCTGTCCGGTCCCCTCGAACTGCTCCGCCATGTCCTCGTAGGCTCGAGCGAGTTCGTGTTCCTCGACTTCCAGTTCGGCGCCGGCCGCCACCGAGTCGAGCAGCACGCGGGTTCGTATCTGCTGTGCGGCCTCTTCACGGAATCGGCCGAAAAGGGCTTCCCGGTCCTGGTCGACGGCTTCCAGGTACTCCTCGAAGTCGATACCACCTTCGTCCAGCCTCCGACAGAACTGATCGAACTGGCGGGCGGCATCCGCGTCGATGACCGCGGGCGGGATGTCCACTTGCATCTCCCCGACGAGGTCGGCGATGAGCTTGTTGCTGAACTCGCGCCTGAGGGTGGAGAGTCGGGAGGACTCCAACTCGCTGATGACCGCTTCGCGCAGTTCCTCGACCGTGTCGAACTCGGTGAAGTCATAAACCCACTCGTCGTTGAGTTCGGGGAGCCGCCGCTCCTTCACCTCCTTGACCAGCACCCGGACGTCGACCGGAGTTCCGGCCTCCAAGCCGCCCGCCTCGAAACGGAGCGCGCTCGCGAATCCGACGATGTCGCCCGCGGACCGACCCGCCAACTCCTCGCCGAGACCGTCCAGGAAACCTTCGGATCCCACCTCGTACATGTAGTCCGAGATGGAGACGGGTTCCACGGGTTGGCCGTTGCGCGAAACGTGGAGGTCGATCGCGACGTAGTCGCCCCCCATCGAGGCCCGTTCCACCGTCTCCAGTTCGGCGAACTGCTCACGGTTGTGGTTCATCTCGGCCTCGATGAGATCCTCGTCAACCTCGTAGGCCTCCTGACTCACTTCGATGCGGCGTCCCACGTAATCCGGCGGGAATTCGAGCGTGGGCCAGAGGCTTACCCGGACATCGACTTCCAGCCCTCCGTCGACCTCGCGTGCATCGTCCACGGAGGGGTTGGTGGCCGGGACCAGTTCTGCGTCCATGAGGGCGGACGGAAGCCGGTCCCCGAGCAGATCCTCGATGGCCTCGCCACGGATCCGCTGCCTTCCGACGATTCTTTCGACCAGGCGCCTTGGGGCCTTGCCGCGGCGGAACCCATTGATGTCGATGTCTCGTGAGAGTCGGCGCGCAGCCCGCGTCTCGGCGCGATCCAGGCGCAATCTATGGAAGCGAATGGTGAGACGTCGCTCGAACGCACTCAACTCGGTGACGGTGACGGACACTGCACTCCTCGATGGTCGGGTCGGGAAAGTCGCTGGTGCCAGCCGACAGGGCACCGGGGTGACCGAGGGGACTTGAACCCCCGACCTCCTGGACCACAACCAGGCGCTCTAACCAAGCTGAGCTACGGTCACCATGACCGCGGGTCAACCCTGGACCGGCCTCGATCGTTGGGGAACCGAGGCGGCGCCCCCGGAAGGATTCGAACCTCCGACCAAGAGCTTAGAAGGCTCCTGCTCTGTCCTCTGAGCTACGGGGGCTGATCGCCACCCGGGCGTAGCCTTACGGTCCGGACTTCTCCGCGGAGCGGGTGAAGGGAATCGAACCCTCACCACCAGCTTGGAAGGCTGGAGCTCTACCATTGAGCTACACCCGCCGGTTCGGTCCATACTACATACCGGCTGTCCATCTATGAACCCGACCGACTCTCCGGATGGGGGAGCCGCAAAACCGGATACCGAGCACGGAAATCACCGGCGCCGCCGCAGAACAGGTCTAGGGTTCAACCGGGTTCCCGCGGCGGGGGTCGGGCTGGTCGGATTCGAACCGACGACCTCCTGCTCCCAAAGCAGGCGCGCTGCCAAGCTGCGCCACAGCCCGCTCGGACCTCATTGTAGGAGGGTGATTGACGAACGTGACCACGCCCGGGTCGGTGACCCGCCGACCGATAGTGGCCTCGCTGGGGATGCTGGTCCTGGTTATCTCCTGCTCGAATTCCGCTATCTCGGGCGATACCACCGAGGCCGCGGCGACGAGCGTTCCCACCTCGACCGTCCCGCCCGCGACACAGGCCGCCCCGGACCCGGCGCCGACCTCTGCGACTGTGGAACCCTCCACCACCACAGTTCCCCGAACCACGACAGTGCAGCCGTCAAGCACCACGACCACGACACTGGCGTCCCGTGATTGCACCCCCTCCGCGCCGGCTGACTTCCGGCTCACCGAGGCTGACCCGGTGCGCGCCGCGATCGAGTTGTCGAGAGTTGTCTATCCGTGCGCCATCGAAGTGGGACTCGCCCCGGCGAGCAATCCGGCGGCGGTGGCAACTGTGGCAGCCTCCGACCTGAACGGCCCGTTGCTGCTGGTAGGCGAATGGTTCAGCGGTAGCCTGGTCAGCGAACTCAGACGCTTGGAGCCGGATAGGGTGGTCACCTCCGGATTCGGCCCTGACATACATTCGACGCTGTTCGACCACCTGGTGACCGTGCTCGACATCGACCCCGAGGCTACGGTTCCCCATGATCCCTCCGCCTACGAACACCTCTGGCTGGTGGCACCGGCCGCCCCGGTGGTCCCATTGCAGGTCGCTGCCACCGATCTCGGTATCGGGCTCGTCGTCCTGGATCCTGACACCAGCACTTCCGGGGACGGGACGTTGGATCTGATCTCCGGAGCCGCTTCGGTGGAGGTGCTCTCGGTGTTCGGGGACGAGGTGAGTTGGCAGCTGGAGGTGTTGCAGAAGGGTGTGGAAATTCCAGGAGGGGGAATCATGATGTTCCCCGACTCGGCCCCGAGACGTCTGGTGGCCTTCTACGGCCACCCCGTCACATCCAGGTTGGGCGTCCTAGGAGAGCAGGATCCCGAGGGAGGAATCGAGCGATTGGGAAGAGTGGCAGCCGGATACGGTGCGGACGGGGCGAGGGTGCTTCCCACCTTCGAGATAATCGCCACCGTGGCGTCGGCAGGTCCGGGCCGGGACGGGGACTATTCGGCCGAGACCACTCTCGATGTGATCCGCCCGTGGATCGAGGCGGCGGCCGCCAACGACGTATACGTGGTGCTCGACCTCCAGCCGGGGCGGACCCACTTCCTCACCCAGGCCAAGATATACGAGGAGTTCCTGCGCCTGCCCCATGTCGGTCTGGCCCTCGACCCCGAGTGGCGGCTGAAGCCCGACGAGGTCCATCTCCGCCAGATCGGGACGGTGGACGCCGCCGAGATCAACGAAGTGGTCAGATGGCTGGCAGAGATCGTTCGCGAGGAGGTACTTCCCCAGAAGCTGTTCATCGTGCATCAGTTCCGCTTCTCGATGATCACCAACCGGGACCGGATCGAGACGCCTGACGAACTGGCGGTGGTCATCCAGATGGACGGGCAGGGATCCCTCGGAGCGAAGTACAACACCTGGGACGTTCTCACCAGGGAGACCGAGGACCTGGGGTTCCGTTGGGGATGGAAGAACTTCTACGACGAGGACTCCCCGACCGCCACCCCGGCCCAAGTACTCGAACTGACTCCGGTACCGGTCTTCGTCTCCTACCAGTAGAAGGTGCGCTCGGACACCGGGCTACCGGTGCGGGTGGAGGGACTCGAACCCCCACGGGCATTGCCCACCAGGACCTAAACCTGGCGCGTCTACCGTTCCGCCACACCCGCCGGACCGCGTCGGTTGCCCAACAGTAGCCCACCGTCGTAACAGGACCGTCCGGCGATCCATGCTCCAAGCACAACCGCCGACGTGTACAGATGTGTTAACATGTTAACATGGTGGGCGCCAGTCCCGACCGGATGCAGGCTCGAGAGGGGGAAGCCCGATGAACACCGCCCGGCCAGCCGGCTGGAGAACCGAGGAACTCGACGCGCTATGCGACGCCATCCTCACGTTGAGAACGGCGGACGAGATAGCCCTCTTCCTACGCGACCTCTGCACGCGCAGCGAGATTGGGGAACTCTCCAGCAGGTGGACGGTTGCAACCTTGCTGGAAGCAGGCATGCCCTACCGGGAGGTGTCCGAGCAGACCGGCATCTCAACTACGACGATCGGACGGGTCAACGAGTGGCGGCGTCATGGCATGGGGGGCTACCGGCTGGCCCTGGACCGGATGCGGCGAGAACCCGATGCGTGAGAGCTTCCTGCGCCTGGCGCTACCCAACAAGGGCCGTTTGCGCGATCCTGCCCTGAGGTTGCTGCGGGAGGCCGGGCTCAGCTTCGAGCAGACGGACAGAGCCCTCTCGGTGAGCGTCAGGAACGCCGCTATCGAGCTTCTGTTCGTCCGGACGGAGGACGTCGTTGAACTGGTCACAGACGGGGTGGCGGACCTCGGCATCTCCGGCCTGGATCTGATCGAGGAGTCGGGCACCAAGTGCAACAGAGTCCGGGTCCTCCTCCGGCTCGGATTCGGGCGCTGTGAACTCACCGTCGCGGTTCCCGCCGACGCCGCTCGCGATCGCCCCGAGGACTTCTGCGGCCTGAGAATCGCTACCTCCCACCCCAACCTGACCGAGCAGTTCTTCGCACGGCACGGGGTGACGGTCGATATCGTCCGGCTCCGGGGCTCCGTCGAGGTGGCCCCCAAGCTGGGAGTGGCCGACGCGGTTGCCGATCTCGTATCCACCGGGAGCACCATGCTGGTCAACGGGCTCCGCCCGGTGCTGCCCGTCCTGAGCAGCGAGGCGGTGCTCGTCGGGCGATCGTCCGATCTGAGCAACCGGATGGAATTCGAAACGGTCACGACCGCTATCGAATCGGTCCTGGCCGGTCGGCGCAGGCGCTACCTGCTGCTCAACGCTCCCGAGGAGACCCTGCAAGACATCACCGAACTCATCCCGGGTCTCGAAGCGCCCACCGTCGTCCCTCTCGCGGAGGACGGGATGGTGGCGATCCACTCGGTGGTGGAACGGGACGAGGTATGGAACCTGCTGCCCCGGCTAAGAGCCGCCGGCGGTCGCGACATCCTGGTGCTTCCCATCGGGCAACTCGTACCATGACCACGCTCGTGGAAACCACCGCCAACACCTCGGGACTCCTCAGGGTCGACCACCTGGCCGATCTCGACCCAGGCGCCCTGCGCCACCTGGTATCCCGCTCCGCGGTTCCCGACCCCGAAGTGCGCCGTGGCGCGGCGTCCATCTGCCGGACCATCGAAACGGGCGGAGACCGGGCCCTGGTGGAGGCGAACGCCGCCTTCGGAGGGGGGCGTCCCGACCCAAGGGTGGGTCGGGACGAGATCACGGCCGCCGTTGAAGCGTTGGAACCCGCAGTGCGTACCGCCCTCGAGGCGGCAATCCAGAGCGTACGGCGTTACCACCTTCCCCAGTTGCCAACCGACTCCAGGCACGAGACCCGCCCCGGGGTGCGGATCGACCGCCGGTGGAGTCCGCTGCACAAGGTGGGCGCATACGTTCCCGGCGGTAAGGCCTCCTACCCGTCCAGCCTGATCATGACCGTGGTGCCTGCGCAGGTCGCCGGGGTCGGCGAGATAGTGGTCGCCTCGCCTTGCGACGAGGCTGGACGCATCGATCCGACCCTGCTGGCGGCTGCTGCGATCCTGCAGGTGGACCGGTTCTACGCCATGGGGGGCGCCCAAGCAGTAGCGGCTCTCGCCTACGGCACCGAGACGATCGACAAGGTGGACAAGATAGTGGGACCGGGAAATGCGTGGGTCACCGCCGCCAAACTCGAGGTGTACGGCTCCTGCGCCATCGACCTCCCGGCAGGACCCAGCGAGGTGCTGGTGATCGCCGACAACTCGGCGGACGCGCGCCTGGTGGCCATCGATCTCCTGTGCCAGGCAGAGCACGGTCCGGATTCACCTGCCGTACTCGTCACCACGGACCCGGGTCTCGCCGAGGAAGTCGAGGCGGCGATCGAGCGGTTGATGCCCCTGCTCCCCCGGCGGGCCATCCTCAGGGCCGCACTTGGCGCGCACGGGCGGATCCTGGTGGCCGGGACTATCGACGAGGCCATCGAGTTCGCGAACGCGTATGCGGCCGAGCACGTGTCGGTACTCACCGAGGATGCTGCAGAACACGCGGACCGGGTGTTGAACGCCGGGTCCATCTACGTGGGTCGCTGGTCACCGGAATCGGCAGGTGATTACGCCACCGGCGCCAACCACGTCCTGCCCACCGGGGGTCTGGCAAGAGCCCACGGACCGCTGGGCGTGGAGGACTTCGGATCGTGGCGGCAGGTCCAGACCCTGTCCCGGGCCGGCCTGTCGACCATCCGTCCCGTCATTGAGGAACTCGCCTCGGCCGAGGGCTTGGACGCCCACCGGCTGGCCGCCTCCGTCCGGTTCGGGGAGCCGGACAGCAATAGATCCACCCACAACTGCCGCAACAGCGAGGAGGCTTGAATGGGACGCAGCGCTACCTGCCGGCGCAGTACCAAGGAGACGAGGGTTTCGGTCGAGATCGACCTCGACGGATCCGGGCGCGCCGAGATCCGGACCGGGATCCCCTTCTTCGATCATCTGCTCACATCGCTCGCCCACCACGCGCTGTTCGACCTGGTGGTGAATACGGACGGCGACATCGAAGTCGACGATCACCACACTGTGGAAGACACCGCGCTATGCCTCGGTGAGGCGCTGGCCGCAGCCCTGGGAGACAGGACCGGGATCCACCGCTTCGGCCAGGCTCGGGTCCCCATGGACGAGGCGCTGGGCGACGCGACAGTGGACGTGGGTGGACGGGCCTACTGCGTAGCCACCCTGGAACTGGCGACCCCCTACATCGGAAACCTCACCACCCAGAACCTCCCCCACGCGTTGGAGGCGTTCGCCCGCACCGCAGGTATCACCTTGCACCTTGCCGCCACCGGTCGCAACGACCACCACGTTGCCGAGGCCGCCTTCAAGGCCTTGGCGAGGGCACTGCGGGCCGCGGTGTCCCCTGACCCGAGAAGGATGGGAGTTCCCTCCACCAAGGGTCTCCCCTCGAGCGAGAGTAGCCCGTGAGCCCACCCCTGGTCGGTGTTATCGACCACGGCGCGGGCAACCTCGTGTCCATCGCCCAGGGTCTCGAACGGGCCGGGGGCCGGGTCCGGCCGGTCACCGGACCGGATGGCCTGGAGGGCATCGAGGCGATCGTTCTTCCGGGGGTAGGCGTCCCCGGCACGGCCATGGCCCGGCTCGCAGAAGCCGGACTCGTAGAGCCCCTCCAGGAATGGGAAGCGCCCCTCCTCGGGATCTGCGTCGGCCTCCAGTTGTTCTTCGACAGCAGCGACGAGGACGGAAGGCCCTGCCTCGGAATGGACCCGGGCATCGTGAGGCGTCTCGTGGGTGCACCGCTTCTCCCCCACATCGGCTGGAACGACCTCCACTTCCCCGGTAACGGTACGGCCGCGGACCGGTTGTTCGAGAACATCGGACCCGACGCCACGTTCTACTTCGTTCACAGCTACGCGCCGGTTCCGGAGGATCCCTCGCTCGTCATCGCTTACGCCCGTTACCCGCTCCCGTTCGCCGCCGCGGTTCGCAACGGTCCACGAGTGGGCGTCCAGTTCCATCCCGAGCGGAGCGGCCGGTCCGGCCTCCAAGTCCTCTCCAACTTCGTCGCCGAGGTCCGGGAGTCCTCCTCCCGAAATCCCGTGGGTGGTGATTCACCATGAGCCTCCGGGCCCGGGTCATCGCTTGCCTCGATGTAAAGCACGGCCGGGTCGTCAAAGGCGTCAACTTCGTCAACCTCACCGATGAGGGTGACCCCGTGGATCTCGCCGCCCGGTACGCAGAGGAGGGAATGGACGAGATCGTGTATCTGGACATCGCCGCCTCCCCGGAGGGTCGCCCGGCCCTGCTTGACGTGGTCCGGCGTACGGCCGAGAACGTGTTCGTACCCCTTACCGTGGGAGGTGGGGTACGGGAGCCGGCCGACATGCGCGCCGTCCTGCGGGCGGGAGCGGACAAGGTCTCGTTGAACACCGCCGCGGTCCGGCGCCCCGACCTGCTCGACGAGTGCGCTGCCTCATTCGGTACCCAATGCGTGGTCCTCGCCATCGACGCCAAGGCCATGCCCGATGGGTCGTGGAACGTGTTCATAACCGGAGGACGCCAGGACACCGGTCTCGACGCGGTCGAGTGGGCGCAGGAGGGGGTGGCCCGGGGAGCGGGAGAGATCCTGCTGACGTCGATGGACCGCGACGGCACCAACATCGGCTTCGACCTCGACCTGCTGCGGGTCGTCACCGGGGTAGTCGATGTACCCGTCATCGCATCGGGGGGCGCCGGCCGCCCCGAACACTTCGTCGAGGCGGTAGAAGCCGGAGCATCCGCGGTCCTGGCGGCGTCCATCTTCCACCGCCGGGAAGTGGACATCGCCGACATCAAGCGGGTCATGGAAGGGTCGGGCATTCCCGTCCGCCATGCCTGAGACCGGCCCTCCCCGTAACCTCCGCTGGAACGAGGCCGGACTGATTCCCGCCATCGTCCAGAACGCGACCACCGGGGAGGTTCTGATGATGGCCTGGATGAACCCGGAGGCACTCGACCTGACCATCACCACGGGCGCGGTCCACTTCTGGTCGCGGTCGCGCCGGACCCTCTGGAAGAAGGGCGAGACCAGCGGGAACACCCTCACCCTGGCCGGGCTCGAGGCTGATTGCGACCGCGACACGCTGGTGGTCCGGGCGTATCCGGCCGGACCCGCCTGCCATACGGGCGCCCGGACCTGCTTCACAGATGCCGGGGACGGGAGCAGCCCTCCCCAGGGATTCTCCGACCTGGAACGCCTGTGGCAGGTCATCACCGGCAGGTTGGCGAGCGGTGGGGCGGCCTCCTACACCTCACGTCTGGCCGCGGGGGGTGCTGCCTCGACCGGACGCAAAGTGATCGAGGAAGCCGCCGAAGTGGCATCCTCCGCCCTCCAGCACGAAGCCGGCGCGAGTGGCCGCTCCAGGGTCGTCGAGGAGGCCGCCGACGTCCTTTACCACCTGCTGGTGTTGCTGGCCGGACGCGGCGTCCCGGCTGCCGAGGTGATGTCGGAGCTGGCATCGAGACGCAGGTAGTCAAGGCCCATGGTCGGCAGCCGGTAGTCGATACCGGTAACCGGCAACTAGGGCCTGTTCACACTACAAGAGACACAAGATAGTATGCATTGGTTAAGAAACGACTACGATCCTAATTTGGAAGGATCGCCTCGAGACTCGTATCGTGCTCGCCCCTTACTGTCTGTTAACCAACAATCTGCCTGTGGTGGAGACTTTTGTTAACAGGCCCTAGGCCAGCTGGTCCTTCTTGCCGATCACCACTACGCCTCCTTCGGAGATGGTGAAGCGTTTCGCGTCGGTCACCGGGTCCACCCCGATCTCGTAGCCTTCCGGGATCTCGACCAGCTTGTCGACGATGGCGTTGCGTACCACGGCCCCCCGCCCCACCGACACCTCGTCGAAGAGAACCGAATCGGTGACCTCTGAGTAGGAGTTGACCCGCACCCGGGGACTCAGGATCGAGCGGCGCACCACACCTCCCGATACCACCGCTCCGTTCGCCACCACCGAGTTGATCGCCACACCCCTGCGGCCTTCGAGGTCGTGGACGAACTTGGCGGGCGGGTCGGGAAAGTACCAGGTGAGGATGGGCCATTCCATGTTGTAGAAGTTGAACACCGGATGAAGGCTCACCAGGTCCATCGACGCCTCGTAGTAGGCGTCCAGCGTCCCGATGTCTCGCCAGTAGGCCCGTTCTCGCTCCGTTTGGCCGGGTACTTCGTTGCGAGCGAAGTCGTAGACGTATGCGCCGCCCTTGGCGGTGACAGCCGGGATGATGTCCCCTCCCATGTCGCGGCGGGAGCCCGGACGGTCGGCATCGGCTACGACTTCCCGGACCAGCGCCTCGGAGGTGAAGACGTAGTTGCCCATCGAAGCCAGGCAACGCTGCGGGTCGCCCGGCATCGGCGGAGGATCCTCCGGTTTCTCGTGAAATCGTAGGATGCGTCCATCACTGCCCGCTTCGATGATCCCGAAGGCGGAGGCCTCCGAGCGGGCCACCGGGATAGCCGCCACTGTGACATCGGCGCCCTTGTCGATGTGGTAGTCGAGCATCTGGCGGGGATCCATCCGGTACAGGTGATCGGCTCCGAAGACGAAGACGTGATCGGGCCGCTCGTCCCCGATGATGTTGAGGTTCTGGTAGACGGCGTCCGCCGAACCTAGGAACCACCGGCGACCCCGCCTCATCTGGGCCGGGACAGGCGCCACGTATGACCCCAGCAGGGGCGACAGGCGCCACGTCTGGGCGAGATGGCGGTCGAGACTGTGGCTCTTGTACTGGGTGAGCACCACTATGCGCCGCACGTAGGCGTTGACCAGGTTGGACAGGACGACATCGATGATCCGGTACCCGGCGGCGAAGGGAACTGCGGGCTTGGCCCGGTCACGGGTCAAGGGGTACAGGCGCTTGCCCTCGCCTCCGGCGAGCACCATGGCTATGATGTGGGGACGGGTGGAAGGGCCAAGCAACCTGATTGCATCCTATACCGATCGCGTTACCGTCGCGTAACCGGACCACTTCCAAGCGGTGACGACACACGTCCGAGGGCCTTGCAATCCGCGTCGGCGCCCGGGAGGAGGGAAGCAAACGTGATACGGGAAACAACCTACGGCGCGACGCCGGGGTGGCTCGCTTTGATGGTCCTGCTACTTGCCCTGGCGGTTGATATCGCCTTCATTGTATTGAGCATCACCTGGGGACAGTGGATCCTGTTGACGGTGCTCGCCGTACTGTTCCCGATACTTCTCTTCCTGTTCAACGGTCTGTTCGCGGTTCCCCCGAACGAGGCCCGCGTCCTGCAACTGTTCGGCAAATACGTGGGTACGGTTCGCAAGCCGGGGTTGCGCTACTCCAACCCCTTGTATTCGAAGAAACGTGTCTCGGTGCGGGTCCGCAACTTCGAGACGGAACGCTCCAAGGTCAACGACAGCGACGGGAATCCCATCGAGATGGCCGCGGTGGTGGTGTGGAAGGTGGCGGACACCTACGAGGCGAGCTTCGAGGTCGACGACTACGTCAACTTCGTCCACGTCCAGAGCGAATCGGCGGTCCGCAACCTGGCCACCGGCTATCCCTACGACACGCAGGAAGAAGGCCAGATGTCCCTCCGGGGCGACACCGAGGAGATCGCGGCCCAGCTCAAGAACCAGATCCAGCACCGTCTCGAGGAGGCCGGAGTCGAAGTACTCGAGGCGCGAATAACCCACCTTGCATACGCGGCGGAGATCGCCTCGGCCATGCTGCAGCGCCAGCAGGCCAGCGCCATCATCGCCGCCCGCAGCCAGATCGTGGAAGGGGCGGTCAGCATGGTGCAGATGGCCCTGGAGCACCTGTCGGACCGCGGCATCGTCGACCTCGACGAGGAGCGCAAGGCGTCCATGGTCAGCAACCTGCTGGTCGTGCTGTGCGGGGACAAGGCCACCCAGCCGGTTCTCAGCACCGACACCCTGTAGGAGGGTCGTCGGCGAGCAATCCCGCAAGGCTTCCTACACTCGGCGCGGTGGCCACTCCAGTCCTGGTCCGCTTCGTCGACGTTGGATTCGCCGTCTCAGGATCGGTGATCCTCGAAGGTGTCGACCTGACCATCCGATCCGGCGACGTCATCGGCGTTTCGGGACCCAACGGCGCCGGCAAGACAACCCTTCTCCGGCTGCTGGCTACGTTGCATCGCCCGACATCGGGAACCTATTCGGTGCTGGGCATCGGCCCGGGTTGCCGGCCCGAGGAACTCGCATCGGGCCGGCGCGAGATCGCGTTGATCGGCCATACCCCGGCCCTGTGGCCCGACCTGACCTTGCGGGAGAACGTCGACCTGGTGGCTCGGCTCCGGGGCGACCCTCCAGGTGCGGATCCGCTAGAGACTGTCGGCCTGGAGCGAGTGGCCGGATGGCGCGCCGGCCATGCGTCCCTCGGGATGCAGCGCAGGGTGGAGTTCGCCCGGCTCCTGAACCGGACTCCCCGCCTACTCCTTCTCGATGAGCCCCTGGCCGGTCTCGACGACGCGACCAGACCGCTGGTAGACCGGACTGTCGCTCGCGTGGCGGACCGTGGTGGAGCGGCGCTCCTCGTTTCCCACGATCCGGCGGCGGTGACCGGACTGGTGACAAGGCGTATCGCTGTGTCGGCAGGTGTCGTGCACGAGGAACCGCGATGAAAGCCCATGGATTCCTGCGGCAGGTGGGTTGGGTGTTGCGCAAGGACCTGCGGGTCGAGTGGAGGGGCGGAGAGACCATCTGGATGGTCGTACCCTTCGCCGCCCTGGCCCTCTTGCTGGCGCCCCTCGCCCTCGGGACGGATGCTGCCCTCCTTCGGCGGATCGGCCCAGGCATGCTCTGGCTGGTGCTGCTGCTGTTCGGGATGACGGTCGCGCTCCGACCGTCATCGGGGGAGTCCCGGCCTCTCCGGGACCTGATGGCACTCAGCGGCCTGGACCCGGCCGCCCGATTCCTCGGAGACAGCCTGAGTTCTGCCATCCTCGTCTTCGGGGTCACGCTGATCCTCACGCCGGTGATGATCGTGCTGTACGCGCCGGAAGGGAGACCGGCGTGGGGTTGGCTCGTACTCTTGGCGGTGACCGGTGCGGTCGCCCTGGGCCTCCTCGGATCGTTGATCGGAACGCTCGTGACCGGGTTGCGAGCCCGCACATCCCTGGCGCCTCTGCTGGCCCTGCCTCCCGCCATGCCCGTGCTGGTGGCCACCACCCGAGGAACGGAATCGGCCGTCGCGCACCGCAGTAGTATCCCCTGGGTACTCCTTCTGGTGGCAATGGACCTGGCCTTGGTGGTCACGGGAGTCCTGCTGGCGAGCCCGCTTGACGACACCACCGACTGATTTGAGAGAATGGCACGACGCATCCCTTCGGTGACCGGTGTCGACCGGGACACGTTCCCTGATCGACCGGATCGGACTCCGGGCACGGATCCCGGACCCGAGGCAGCACCAACGCTGCGGCGCGGAGTATGGGTTCTCGGTACGGCTGCCACCCTGCTGGTCGCAGCCGGCCTCTATGCAGCTTCGGGCGCCCCCGGCGAGGAGACCCAAGGGGAGGCGGCTCGGCTGCTCTTCATCCACGTACCCTCTGCAATCACCGCCTACCTGGCTCTGGGGGTCGGAGTGCTGGGAGCGTTCGGATACCTGATCCGCCGCTCTCCGGCCGCCGACCTGATCTCGGCATCCGGCATCGAGATAGGCGTGCTCTTCACCGGTCTGACCCTCTTCACAGGGATGATCTGGGGCCGGCTGGTATGGGGCGTCTGGTGGGACTGGAGCGATGCCCGGATGGTGGCAACCGCCGTGCTCTTCTTCCTGTACGTCGGCTACCTGGCGCTCCGGCGTTCGATAAGCGATCCCCGCGTCCGGGCGGCACGGTGCGCGGTCCTCGGAATTGTCGCCTTCGTCCAAGTCCCGATCGTCCACTACTCCGTCCTCTGGTTCCGCACGCTGCACCAGGGACCGACCCTCATACGACCTGACCTGACCAACGCCACCATGGATCCCGCCTTCTCCAGACCATTGGGGATGTCGATCGTCGCCTTCGTGGCGCTGTTCGCGTTCCTACTGGCCATTCGGATGGCCCTAGCCCGCGCCGAGACGATCGTCACCGACTCTTCCCGTAGCGGAGCCCCCGTCGGAGGAGCGGTGGCGCCGCCCCGGCTGGACAGCCCGCCATGAGCACCGGATGGATCGTCTTCGGCTACGCGGCGTCCTACGCGGCCATCGTGGGCTACGTGGCCTGGATGCTCGTGCGGATCAGGTCGCTGCGTCGCAACTCCACACCCCGTAGATGATCAACCGTCGTCTGGTACTCCCGGCGCTCGCCCTGCTGGCGGTGTTGATCGGGTACCTGGTCTGGAACAATCTATCGGACAACCTGGTCTACTACCTGACCCCTTCGGAAGCGGTCGACCAGCGCGGCGACTACCCGCCCGGTGAGCGGTTCCGGCTCGGAGGCTTGGTTGAGGCGGAGGGAATCGCAGAGGCCGACGGGGGAGTCGGGTTCGTGGTGGGAGACGGAGCGACCTCGGTGGCGGTGCACTACGTGGGGACGGTGCCCCAACTCTTCCGAGAGGGTATCGGGGTGGTGGTCGAAGGCTCCTGGGAAGGGGACCGCTTCCACTCGGACCTCCTGTTGATCCACCATGACGAGCAATACCGCGCACCGGACGGCGAGGGCGCCTACGAGGTCCCGACGGGCGGGACATGATCGCCTGGGCAGGGTTGGTGTCGGCTCTGGTAGCTGTCGGGGCGGCAGCGACCCTGGCATGGAGGGGGTTACCGGCCCTCACCGGGCGGGGCCAGGTACCGGCCTCTCGAACCCGGGGACCCGTAATCTGGCTGGTAGCGGGCGCCGCAGCCGCCATGGCGGTCCTGGAGTTGGGACTGTTGCTCGACGACTTCTCGATCGCCTACATTGCCGACAACCACCGCAGGGGCACCCCCCTCGTCTTCACGCTGGCCGCCGGATGGGCCGCGCTCGAAGGCTCGATCGTGCTGTGGGGCCTGGTACTGGCACTGTTCACCGCCTCCGCGTACCGCGTGATGTACCGCGACGCTCGTCCGCTGGCCGGGGGCACGCTCTCGGTGCTGGGAATGCTGGCCGTGTTCTGGTTCGGTCTCATGGCCACCGTTGCCAACCCGTTCGCGGTGTGCCAGGTGGCGGCCGAAACCGGATGCGCCGCCTCGGCTTGGCCCCCGTGGTCAGCGGCCGACATCCCGCTGGAGGGCCGTGGCGCCAACCCACTCCTGCAGAACCACATCCTCATGGCGATCCACCCGCCGGTCCTCTATATGGGCTATGTCGGGTTCTCGGTGCCGTTCGCCATCGCCATGTCGTCCCTGGCCTCCGGTTCCCGCGGTTCCACATGGTTGGGAGTGACCCGGAGGTGGACCCTGACCGCCTGGGGGTTCCTGACCACGGGGATCGTGCTGGGCGCGTGGTGGAGTTACGAGGTGCTGGGTTGGGGCGGCTACTGGGCCTGGGACCCGGTCGAGAACGCCTCGTTCATCCCGTGGCTGCTGGCGACCGCCTTCATCCACTCCTCGGTCGTGCAGGTGAGGCGGGGTGTCCTGCAGTCATGGAACTACGTCCTGGTGATCGGGTCCTTCGCCGCCACGATCCTGGGCACGTTCCTCACCCGTTCGGGGGTGGTCGCATCGGTGCACAGCTTCACCCAGTCCTCCATAGGGCCCGTCTTGCTCGTTTTCCTGGCGCTGGTCCTCATCGGTTCCCTGACCCTTTTCTCGCTGCGGGTGCATCTGGTGGGAAGCCCACCCCGGTTGGACTCGCTGGCCAGCCGTGAGGGCGCCTTCCTCCTGAACAACCTGCTCCTGGCGGTGTTCGCCTTCGTGGTGCTTGCAGGAACGCTGTTCCCGCTCGCAGTCGAAGCATTCCAGGGAAGCACCGTCGGGGTGGGACGCCCCTTCTTCGATCGGTGGGCCGTCCCACTCGCCTACTGCCTGCTGCTGGCCATGGGAATCGGTCCGGTCACTCCCTTCCGGGTCGCCCGCGCCCGGGTACTCTGGTCGCGCCTGCGCACTCCCCTCCGGCTTTCCCTGGCCGCAGCCTCCGTCGTCGTCCTCGTGGTCAGCCGGAACCGGCACCTGATAATCGTGACCCTGCTGACGACGCTGGTGGTCTGCGCCATCGGCCGCCACCTGCTCATGCTGGTCCGCAACCGGATGGCGGCCACCGGCGAACCCGCCGGAGGGACCGTGCTCGGCCTTATCCGGCGTGACCCCGGTTACTGGGGAGGCCAGATCTCCCACATCGGGGTGGCGATCCTGGCAGTCGGCATCGCGGCCTCCTCCAACCTGGTCACCGCGGGTACGGTCGATATGAGCCCCGGCGATCGGGTGCCATTCGCCGGGTACGTGCTGGCCTACGAATCCCCGTTCTCGAGGGTGGAGCCCAACCGCACGGTGTTAGGGGCACGTATCGACGTGATACGCGACGGGCGCCGGGTGGCGATCCTCGATCCGCGGCTCAACGACTACGGGAGTGCGTCCGGACCGGTTATCACCCCGGCGGTCCACTCGACGCTCGGCGGCGATCTCTACGTGTCCTTGACCCGCCTGGACGGGCAGGGTCTGCAAGCGGATGTCTGGGCCTACCCTCTGCAGTGGATGATCTGGCTCGGTGGACTGGTCACAGCCGCCGGCGCCGCCTTCTCCCTGGCAGCGATCCGCCGGCGGGCGCCGGCCCGCGCGGAGGCCACCCGTGCCTGACACGAGGAAGGCAATCGCGACCCTTGCCACGCTGTTTCTGGCCGGGGTGGTTGTGTGGGGCCTGGTCATTGGAGAGACGGGCGCCCGCGACCGGGTGGACGCCCTTGGATCCCGGATCCGGTGTCCCGTATGCCAGGGAGAGTCGATCACCGACTCGCCGACCCCCTACGCTCAGGATATCCTCGCCTTCGTAGAGGAAAAGGTCGACGAAGGCTGGACCGATGAGCAGATCCTCGATTACTTGGAGGATCGCTTCGACGGCATCCGGCTCGATCCCCGCTTCTCCGGCACCACGGTGCTGCTCTGGCTTCTACCGCTGGGGGTTGCCGGCGCCGGAGCGACCCTGGCCGCCCGCCGACTGATGAGGCGCGAGGAACGCCCCAATGTGTGAGCCCGCCCCGCCATCCGCTTCCGACAGGCGCCGGCAGGCCGAACGGGACATCGAGGAGGTCGGGCGCCAGCTGTCCGAGGGCGAACTCGACTCCGCCACGGCCGAGCGGCTGGTCGTCCGCTACCGGAACGAGATCTCCCGTATCGACGGGCGGGAGACAAGGGAGGCGCAGATCGAAGCGGGGCAGGCCGGGAAACCGGCCCGGGCCCGCCGCCTGGTGGGGGCGCTCCTACTGCTGGGAGTCTTCGCCGCCGTCTCAGTGACCGCCTTCTATGCTATCCGGCCCCGCGAGGGGGGGTTCATTACCGGGGATCCGGGCGGTGGCGTCGATCTGTCGCAGGTGACTAACGACCAGATGGAAGCGGTGATCGCCGCCAATCCCGACGTGCCCCAGATAGCCGCCATGCGCCTGAGGCTGGCTGACCGGTACTTCGAGGAAGGCAGCTTCTCCGCTGCGCTTCCCCACTACCTCGGAGCGCTGGAGGGAAGTCTCGACAGGACCCGGCGTGCCCGGGGGCTGGCGAGGGTGGGGTGGATGAGCTACCTGTCGGCCAGCGAGGGGACCGCCGAGGCCTACCTGCTCGAAGCTCTGGAGATCGATCCCGACTACCACGAGGCACACCTGTTCCTGGGCCTGCTCCATCTGAACCGTGACGACGCGGAACGCGCCCTAGTCCACCTGGAACCCCTTTCGGACATACCGGACCTGCCCGAGGGCACGCGGCGGGTTATCGAGGACGCAGTCGCCCGAGCCCGCTCCGCCCTTGAGGGGGACCAGTGAGCGTGGGGCCGTAGTGTCTAGAATCCCAGATTCGCCGACGATGTCCGTAACCACCTCCGGAGTACCGGCCCGGGGCCCGATAACGCGAAAACCGTCGGGGCTGTCGCCTCCGGCGGGTCCCACCCCCGGCCGCCGCCTCCTCGGCGCCGAAACGCGTCCCGCCATCCCCCCACCGGGGGCGGTCGGTCAGCATGATCCCAGCCCGGCCCGGTCGGTACCGAACCAGGGCCGCTTGGTGCTTTGCGGTTACCGACCAGTATGCGGCGGGCCTGTGACAGAACCAATCGTCGTGTCACGGCGCCGGCCCCGAAGACGCAACAGAAACAAAGATTCGGGACACTAGGTACGGCGGATGGATCGTCTCGGAAGGCTGATCATGGTGGTAGGACTGGCCGTAGTCGGGCTTGCGGTGGCGGTATTCGCAGCCAGATTCGGTTCAGACGTAGACGGGCAAGTCTCTCCGGTCGTCGGCGCTCCGGCACCCGGCCTGACCCTTCCCCGCCTGGAAGGCGGGGGTGCGGTGACGTTGGGGACCATCGGGGATCGATACGAGGTGGTGGTGGTCAACTTCTTCGCCTCCTGGTGCCTCCAGTGCCGCAACGAACACGCCGACCTGATCTCAACCGCCGATGCCTACCGCGACCGGTCGGTGCAGTTCGTCGGGATCACCTTCCAGGATCGGCCCGACCGGGCGATCTCCTTCCTGGACGAACTGGGACGGGGCACCAGCACCGAGTACCTGTTGGATCCTGGCTCCCGGGCGGCCATCGAGTTCGGGGTTTTCGGAGTTCCGGAGACGATCTTCATCAAGGACGGCCTCATAGTGGGAAAACTGCTGGGCGAGAGCGACGCCCTGACCCTCAGCGGGACGCTGGAACGGATACTCTCCGGCGAGGAGGTCGGATCCCGCCAGGTGGGCGAGTTCCGCCGGGGGCCTGACGACCGGGGTTGAGATACACCGGCAGGGTCAGGCGGTTACCATCTCGAACGCGGCTCGAAGTTCCTCCTCGCCCGCAGATCCCCTCCAGCGGGCTACTTCCACTCCGTCCACCGCCAACACACCGGCCGGCTGGTAACCCACTTCGAAGGCGGCGAAGATCGAGTCGTCCTCGTCGAGCAGCCAGCGGGTGGCACCCGACTGCAGCCAGCCGCGGGCAGCGCCGGCCGTCTTCTCGTAGGTGGATGCCCACGCGATCGCGATCACATCCACCCTCCCTGCATACTCGCCGGCGAGGGTGTCGACGACGGGCAACTCCCGTCGACAGGACGGTCACCACTCGGCCCAGAAGTAGTAGAAGACCGGGCCGCTAGCCTCGGCGGTGACGAAGGTAGTTCCGTCGTCGAGTTCGAGAGTAAACGCAGGTACGAGGGGTCCCTCGGGGGCGGGTTCGGCAGTGGATACAGTGGTCTGCGCCGCCGCCGTGGTGGTCACCCCCTCTTGAGCCGCGGTGACTGCTTCCGTCGTAGTGACAGCTTCGGTCGTGGTGACTGCTTCGGTCGTGGTGGCCACCGCTTCCTCGCCCGGCTCATCCGCAGCCGCGCTGGTAGTGGCCTCGGACGGAGCGGCGGTCGTCGGAGCCGAAGTGGCAGGCGGGGAGGCGGTCGTGACCGGCTCCCCGGAAGCAGCCGGCTCTTCGGACCCGCTACCGCAGGCTGCGGCAAGCGGGAGGGCGACCAAGAGCACCATCAGGGACTGGCGAAGGCGTTTCACCGTCCGAATGATAGACCCGGCCAGCCCTTAGGTGTAACGGTTCAGCGAGCTTTTGGGCAGCCTAACTCAGCCGCCGGCGAGTTCGCGGCTCCGGGTGACCACCCGCTCCAGCACCAGTTCGGCTTGGCCGCTGTCGATGGCGCCGGCGGCTACGGAGATTCCTTCCTCCATCGTCGCCGCTCTCCCGGACACGAGCAACGCCGCCGCCGCGTTGAGCACCGATATGTCACGATGCGGTCCACCAGCGCCTGCAAGCACCCGGCGGGTGATGGCCGTGTTGGTCTCCACCGTGCCTCCGAGCACGTCGGAGACGGGTCGTCGAGCCAGACCCACATCCTCCGGAACGAATTCGGTCTTAGCGATCTCACCGTCTCGGAGGCGCCAGACCACCGACGGCCCGCTCAGGGTCAACTCGTCCAGCCCGTCCTCCCCATGGAAGACGACAGCGCGGCGGGCGCCGAGCATCGCCAGGACCCTGATCATGCGCTGCGCCATCCTCGCGTCCGATACGCCCAAGGCATACCGCCTGACACCGGCAGGATTGCTGAGCGGACCGAGGAAGTTGAACACGGTGGGGATCCCCAACTCCTTCCTCACCGGTCCCGCGAACCGCATCGCCGGGTGGTAGACCGGCGCCAGGAAGAAGGCGTAACCGGTGTCGTGAAAGAGCCGACAGTTCTGCTCCACCGGTAGATCGATAACCACGCCGAGAGCCTCGAGGACATCGGCCGACCCACATTGCGACGACATGGACCGGTTGCCATGTTTGGCGATCGGGACCCCGGCCCCCGCCGCTACGAAGGACGCCGTCGTCGAGATGTTGAAGGTGCCCGAACGATCACCCCCGGTACCGACGATGTCCACAGGATCGGAGTCGCCCAGGTCCGCCGGGACGGCGGCCTCCAGCATCCCCTCCACCAGCCCGCTCATCTCCTCGACGGTCTCACCCTTCATGCGGAGGGCGACGATCAGCCCGGCGATCTGAGCGGGGGTGGCTTCGCCTCCCATTACCTGGCGCATCGCTCTCCGGGCCTGCCGGCGTGAAAGGTCCGAGCCGGTCGAGAGCACGCCCAGCGTCCCGGACCACGAGAAGTCTCTCATGGCCGGGAGCTTATCAGGCGACCGCCGAGCACCGGCGACCCGCCACCCGCCGGATGGTCCCTGCGAAGCGGTCAGGACGCGGAGTGCGGGGCCGGGTTGTACCCGGCCCCGCACTGTGAAAGGCCTGAGGAGGAAAGGCCTTTACGACTCGTTCACAAACCTGTCGACGTAGACACCGACGATCGCTCCCACCAGCGGTCCCAGAATGTAGGCCCACACTTCGGTGAATTCGACGGCGATGATCGCCGGCCCGAGGCTCCTAACCGGGTTCACGGAGGCACCGGTCAGGGGCACTGCCGCCAGGTGGATCACGGTAAGGGCCAGTGCTACGCCGATCGGGGCTGTCGCACCGTCACCCGATGTGGTCCGCAGGAAGACGATTACGAGAACGGCCGTGAGGATCGCCTCAAGAACGAACACCTCTGCCGGAGCGATCCCGCGCCCACCGGCCGGAACGGTTTGCTCCACACCTCCGACACCGGCCACGGCAGCCACCAGACCGGAGGCCAGGAGGGCGCCGGCCAACTGTGCAACCACGTAGCCAACCAGGTCCGCCCCGGATATCTCCCCCCGAAGAAGTCTGGCGAACGTAAGAGCCGGATTGACGTGCGCGCCCGACACCGCGCCGAACATGTAGATGGCGGCGAGCATCGCGAGGCCGAATCCGAGCGCGATAGCGACGATATTCCCACCGGCGCTGAGAATTGCCATGGAGCCGACACCGATCAGCACGAACGTTCCGAGCAGCTCGGCGAGATACTTGTTCAGTGAGCCGGCCAACTGGGACCTCCCTTGTTGCTTTGTTGTCTTGGGTTAGACCCGAGGACCCCGCAACGAGTTTCGCAATAGATGACAACTTCCCTTAGTCTTAACTCCGGTGTGGATGGCTGTGCCCCGAGGTTTCACCAGATGAAGGAGCCGCCGCTCCGGACGCCGGTCCGCTGGGGGCCCGTGGGGCTCGGAACTGTTTCGGGTCTCCTGGTCATGGCCGTCGCAGGCTTCGCCGGAACCACGGTCCTGTCGCTCCTCGGCCAGCTCGGAGTGGCGACCGGCGAGACCGCCGACTGGGCGGTCCTCTCGCTTTCGCTGATCGGTGGAGAGTTGGTGGGAGGGTACGTAGCGGGACGGCTCGCCGGTAAGCCCATGCCGGGCCTGCCGGGAAGTCTGGCGTCCCTGGGCCTTTACGCGGTGGTCGCCTCGCTCAGTCTCGTGCGGGGTAGCCCGGCCGGGATCCTGACTCTGGTGGTGTTCGCCTTGGCGGCAGCCGCGATCGGGTATGCGGGCGGCGCTCTAGGAGGGTCCTGAGCAAGCCACCAGCGGCCTGCCAACCGCCGGCATTGCTCCTGGGATGGCGGGCGGCAGGCCCGAGCAATCGTCATTGTTCAGCACAATCCTCGCGGGACGGTGAGGAAGGGGCGAGTCCGCCGGTAAGCCGGATTCTGTACGCCTTGACGGGCGACGGCCATCCATCTGGGATCTGCGTTACCGCCAGACCTCGTTGCGGTCCACCCGAGGCTTGATCGGCGGACCACCGGCGCCTCTGCTTGACCTTGCTCCGGGAGGGGTTTACCAGCCACCCCGGTCTCCCGGGATGCTGGTGGTCTCTTACACCACCGTTTCACCCTTGCCTGTGCCCTGCGGCCATCGGCGGTCTGGTTTCTGTGGCACTTTCCGTCGGGTCACCCCGCCTGGGCGTTACCCAGCTCCCTGTCCTGTGGAGTCCGGACTTTCCTCGATTGACTTGGCAACCGCGGCCGTCTGGCGAACTCGCCGCACTCGCAGGCTAGCGGTGGGGCCCGGCAATGGAAGCCCCGACCCATCGAATTGGGGCCTGAGGCACCAGCGGTGGAAGGGATTCGCGTACCGGACGGAGCAGTACCCTGGATCTGCGAATGTGCGGAAGGTACGTGATCAACGAGGACCCGGATGTCCTGGCCGACTATTTCGGCGTGCACCGGGTGGTTACCGAGCCACTGAGACACAGCTACAACGTTGCGCCCACCGACGAGGTGTACGGCGTTGCCGAACACCAAGGGGACCGCCTACTAGGGGTGTTCAGATGGGGTTTGATCCCCCACTGGGCGCGAGACCGCAAAGGTCCCCTGAACATCAACGCCAGGGCCGAGACCGTGGCCACCAAGCCGACATTCCGGGATTCGCTGCGCCGCCACCGGTGCCTCCTCCCCGCCGGAGGGTTCTTCGAATGGACCCCCAAGACCCGGGGACGGCAGCCCTATTACGTCACCATGGCCGATCGATCTCCCATGGCGTTCGCGGGTATCTGGGCGTCCTGGCGGGATCCCGAGACGAGGACGTGGACCAAGAGTTGCGCGATCATCACGACCCGGGCCAACGACTCCATCGCTTCCATCCACACCCGGATGCCGGTGATCCTGGAGCGGGACAAATGGGACCTATGGCTGGATCGCGAGGTCCGTGAGCCCGAAGCGGTCCAGGACCTGCTCATCCCCTTCCCGGCCATCCGCATCGCCTGGCACCCCGTGTCAACGAGGGTGAACAGCGTCAGGAACAACGCGCCGGACAACATCCTTCCGCTGCCGGACGCCGGGTGAACCGGCCGCGCTTCAGCCCTGACTCTCCATCTCTCCAGACATACCGGCGGCGCGATGCCACATCAACCACATCATCGCGACGAGGCCAGGATCGACCCGACGGGTGAAGGTCGCGCCCCGGCCGAGACGAGACTACCGAAATAGCCATAACCCCTGTTCAGAAGCTCATTTGCCGCACCATGTTCGCCCAGTACACACCGCCGCACGAATACGGGGTTAGGACTTACCCCTCCGGTTGTCTAGCCTGACAATGAATGGCACGCATACTGCTGGTCCGGCACGCCCCCACGCCGGAAACAGGAACTCGCCTCACCGGCCGGAACCCCGGCGTGTCTCTCGGAGAAGCCGGAGAGGAGGCCGCCCTCGCCACTTCCCAGGTCCTGGCCGGGCTGGCTCTACAGGCGGTCTACAGCTCTCCCATCGAGCGGACCCTGGAGACGGCGTGCATCGTCGCCCGTCCCCACGGTCTGTCCCCCATCCTCGAACCTGGCCTCACCGAGATCGACTTCGGCTGCTGGACCGGGAAGGACCTCGACGACCTGCGCCACAACGAGCACTGGAGAACCGTTCAGCTCAACCCGGCCCGCTTCCGTTTCCCGGCGGGCGAATCGTTCGTGGAAGCACAGACGCGCGCCGTTGCGTCCGTGGAACGGATCACGGAGGACCTGGGGGATGGCACCGCGGTAGCGGTCAGCCACAGCGACGTAATCAAGCTGGTTCTCGCCTACTACCTCGGGCAGCCCCTAGACCTCTTCCAACGGCTCCGGATCGCTCCTGCCTCCATCTCGGACCTCCGGCTGGAGAAGAACCGGCCGCCCTGGATTGGTTCCATAAACACCCTTGTTCTGGACCGATGAGCGACTCGCTGCAGGACTTCGGGCCGGTGGATCGCTTCCTGGTGGGAGCCGTCGGAAGCCCGGGAAAGAGGACGTTCTATCTGTTCGTCGAGGCAGCCGGTAGTGCCGCCTGGTTCAAGTGCGAGAAGGGCCAGGCGGCTGCACTCGGCGAGCAGGGTCTTGAGTTGCTGTCGAATCTGGGCTGGGAACTGGACGAGGACACGGTAGAGGCGATGGTGTCCCTGTTCGACGACCTGCCCCCGCCGCCAGGTCCGGAATCCGTGGGTCTCCAGGTCAGATCGATAGCCATGCGGATCGAGAGCAGGGACCGCATGACGGTCATGCTCGAAGGGATCGAGGACGACAGCCACGCCGTCTTCACGATCACCGCCGAGCAACTGCGAGCCGCAGGCCTGCTCGCCCTGAAGGCGGTCCACGCTGGTCGTCCTCGCTGCCCCAACTGCCTGCTCCCGGAGGATCCGGGTGGCCATCATTGCCCATCGGGAAACGGCCACCGACCTCCAGGGTGACCGGTCCGGGCGCCCACGAATGGCACATCGCCGAAGTCCTCGGCCGGTTCCGCAACGCTTCGAACGCCACCCTCCTGGCCAGGACGGATGCCGGCCACCTAGTCGTCTACAAGCCCGAGCAGGGCCAGCGGCCCCTCTACGACTTCGACTGCCGCACCCTTCCGGTTCGCGAAGTGCTGACCTTCGAGGTATCGGAAGCGGCTGGTCTGGGATCAGTTCCTGAGACCAGACCGGCGGAGGGCCCCTTCGGACCCGGTTCTGCCCAGACCTTCGTGGATGTGGACGAAGGTTTCGACCCGGCGCCATTCATCAACCGGGCAGACGACCTCCTCTGGCCGGTCGCCACACTGGATCTGGTGATCAACAACGCCGACCGCAAAGCAGGCCACGTACTCGCCGACCGCTCCGGCAGCCTTTGGTGCATTGACCACGGCGTGGCCCTCCACCCGCTGCCCAAGCTTCGCACGGTGATGTGGGGATTCGCCGGTCGCCCGCTGCCCGATGAGATGGTTGTGAGAGTACGCAAGGTGCGGGATGCTCTCGACCGCGGACTGCACGCCAGAGCCGTGGAACTCTTGAGCAGCGTGGAGGCCGACGCGCTGGTGGAGCGGGTCGAAGCGATCCTTGCCGAACCGGTGCATCCCGACCCCCCGACCGATCGGCCGCCACTCCCCTGGCCGATCTGGTAACCACCCATCGTGACCGCCTGTCAGGTGTCGTTGAGCGTTGCGAGGACCAGGGGCCACAGCACAATGACCCGCGGATCGCCGGTCACGGTCTATCCTGCCCACCATGGCTTCGCCGGATGATCCCAAACCGAATCGACTCGGCGCCACGCTCGCCGCAGTCATCCTGATCGCCATCGTCGTCGCGTTCTACATGTGGCCGTCGGCCACCTGACGATCCCGTCCCCCCAGGGCAGGGGAGCCGGCGTTCAGCGGGGCCAGTCGTCCTTCAGCAACCTCGACAGGGCCCGGTCCGCAAGAACCTTTCCCCCCGTCTGGCAGCCTGCGCAGTAGTTGGTCTCGTTCGAGGCGTAGACGATCCTCCTGACGGGTTCTCCGCACGCCGGGCACGAATGACCGAACTTGCCATGGACGGCCATCTCGGGGCGGAACGCCGTGACCTTCTCGGGGAAGCCCTCGCCCACCTCCGCCCGTAACCGGTCGACCCACTCGACGAGGGAACTCCTTGTTGCATGTCGAAGGCGCTCGACCTCCGAGTCTGTGAGCCGTCGAGTGAGCCTGACAGGAGAGAGACCGGCTCGATGGAGGATCTCGTCCGAATAGGCGTTGCCTATTCCCGAGAAGAGCCTAGGGTCGGTCAAGGCCCGCTTGAGCGTGCGGTTCTCTCTCAGCAAGGCCTCCCGGAAGCGCGCGAGGTCCACTTCCAGAGGTTCGACCCCTCCCCGGTCATGCCCCACGAGTTCCTTGCGGCCTCGATGGATGTGAAGCGAGGTCCGCTTCTTGCTGCCCTGCTCGGTCAGCACCAGCGTGCCGTGATCGAAGTCGAAGGCCGCATGCCCGGTCTTCCTAGGGGGAGTCGAACCACGCTTTCTCCACCTGAAACGCCCGGCGATCATCAGGTGGAACACCATGAACAACTCGTCCTCCAGCTCCCACACGATCCGCTTACCCATACGGCGGAAACCAAGTACGCGCCGGCCCTCGGTCTCGTGAACGGGTGGATCGAAGGTGCGCAGGAGCGACACCGACATGACACGCGCCCTCTCGATGGTACGGCCACCGACGAACCGCTCCAACGCCTCCAGATACAGGACGACATCAGGGAGTTCCGGCATACCGGGAAAGCCTAGTTTCGGGAGAGAGGTCGCGAGAGGCGGACGCGACGGCCGTCTCCGCAGACCCGGCGCGGTTCCCGTCCGGAACACCGCTCGCCATGCCTGCGGTGTCGCCACCGTCGCGGTTACCTCTTCCTCAGGTGAGCATCTATCCGCCCACCTCTAAAGGGAGTGTCTCCTAGGAGGGTGCTGAACAATGACGATTGCTCGGGCATGCCGCCCGCCGGCCCAGGAATTGTGCCGGCGGTTGGCAGGCCGCTGGTGGATTGCTCAGTACCCTCCTATATCCCGTCTTTGAAGGCGTCCTCGAAGGAGGCGAACCGGCGTCCGCCGCCGGAGCTCGGGCCTCTGCCGCCTCCGCCGCTCCGGTTCCCGGACCCTCCGCGGCGCTGCGGGCCGGACCCGCGGCGTCCGCCGCTGCGGTTACCTCCACCGCCACGGTTGCCTCCACCGCCACGACCGCGTCGACCACCTCCGTGGCGCGGACCGCCTCCCCGGTTGTCACGGCCGCGGCCTCCGCCGCGGTTCGGACGATCCCGGCGAGGCCCGCCGGTGCGGCTGCCC
>JGIcombinedJ30088_10000801_pt1 | contig 33330 bp, 36 predicted proteins | sample PinacodermPK_FD_30088 | JGI IMG/M metagenome (IMG submission 30088)
CCGGCCCGCGAGACGCGCTCACAAAAATTGCCCAGGCCCAGCCCGGCACCCCGCTTGAACTCACCGGCTGGTATGCGCAGCGTGACGGCGAGTTTCGACTCGAAGACGTTCGTATTGTCGGCTTTGAGTAGTTGGGTGCAAGTGATTGATGGCTCACTGCCATCTCAGAGCACTGCCTGTCCTTGTGCTGAACGTCGGCGTGCTCGCATTTTCGGTTACCGTCTGTAGCGTCGCACAGGCCCCAGCTACAACGATCGCTCACAATTCCGGTGAAGCCTACCTGCAAAATTCCGAAATTCCGGTGCCACTCTGGAAACCTGAGAAATCGTGAAATATTTCATGGCCAAATTTCGTGATTTTACCCCAAAATTTCATCAAAAATGGCCTAATATCGCGTATTTGCACCACTTTTCATGGGGTATGAAATTTCAGGGTCGTGAAATCCCATTTCTCACGAAATTTCACGATTTCTCACGCCTAAACGGTCCTAAATGGGGCATTTTTCAGCCCTTAATCGGCCCTTAATTTCTGGTTTTGGAACGGTGTTTGAGGCGGATTTTGCCGCGGATCAGGTCAGCGGCGGGGTGGGTATTTTGACGCGGTCCACAGCATGAGCCAGACGCCTACGAGAAAGCCGAACAGCCAAAAAACGATAAGGGTTTCCATATTTCATGCGGCGTGAAATTTCACGGTTTATGAAATATCAGCCCTCCCGCGTACAGCTCGGACAAGGGCAGAACGGGGGGCTGGTTGCCAGGCTATGGAGCCAGACACAGCGGGCTGTCCAGTCGCTTAGTAGGGCCTCCCGTGCGGCCTTCTTCCGGGCTCTGCTGAGTGTGGCCGAGGGCTGGGAGATGATGATTGATGCCCAGACGGGCGAGGTCTTGCAAAAACTGTCAACCATACAGAGCAGACGGTAGTATCTCACAGGGACGGCCAGAGGAGGCACGGGACCTCAGCCCCTGAGCGCAAGCCCTGGCGCGGAGGACGGCTGTAGGAAACATTGACAGGGAAGACTTTGTTGGATACTACCACTACCCCTTAGATACAAACAGAAAGTATCATAAGGAGAAGATTGCGAAGCCCTCGTGTTAGCAGAGACAGAACTTTTCAGACTGAGATACGACCGGGAAGATAATAACTCAAGGCTATGGCTACTCGCCGACAATACCAGCAGGGACAACTGGGAAAAGCATTCGGCGGTGCAATCGCTCTCCTGACGATTTTCCTGCTGAGCTGGAATCTGGCCGACGGCAGTACACCGGCCTTGTCTCTTCATCCCTTAGCTCAGCCCGGCACGCTTGTTCCGGCAAGCGAGTCGTTAGAGGTTGACCCGGACCCGCGCGCAACCGTGTTGGCCCAGCGCCTCAGACAGCATCTGGCCGGCCTCCAAACGGCTACGCCATACACCCCGCCTCCCCAGCTTACTGCCGAACAGCGCCAAGCCCTGTCCGAGCTTGAGACCCGTTGCCCAGGTGAGGTGTCGGTCAGCCTCCGTCCGTTGGCCGGCACGCCGCGCCAGATCAAGGGCGCAGTGTTACAGCAGGCCCAACACGGTATCAGTGCAGTGGGCGATTCGCAGCTCACGACCGCCCGGACGTTTCTGCGCATGAATTGCGACCTGCTGCGCCTTGACGACCCGAACGCCGAACTGGTCCTGGTCCGTCGGCATACCGATGAGTTGGACCGGACGCATCTGCGCTTTCGTCAACAGTATCAGGGCGTACCCGTCTGGCCGGCCGATATTATTGTTCACCTCAACCCGGAGGGGCATGTCGATGTGATGAATGGGGCGTTCGTGCCCACACCAAAAGACCTCAGCATAACTCCAACGCTCGACGAGGCGACCGCAGTCGAGTACGCCCGCACCGGGCTGACCGACGGTGACAGAGCCGAGGTCACCTCCTCCGAACTCATCATCTATGCACCGGGCAACACTCCGCCCCGCTTGGCCTGGAAGCTGGAGTTGACCATCGGTTTGACGGCCCAGTGGGTAGTAGTCATTGATGCGGAAAATGGAGACGAGCTGACCGCCTATAATCAAGTCATGCACCAGCATTATGGGAGGAGTGTTAAGGATGAGGGCGTGGACCTGTTCTCCAAGACCCGGCAACTCAACGTATGGGAGCAAGACGGTTTTCGCTGGATGATCGATACCAGTAAAGATGAAGAGATGTTCCGTAAAGCTCATGGTTGGCACGATTGGATTCAGCGCGGTGCTATCTGGGTCCGCGATGCGGGGAACCAGGAAATCCTCTTCGACGCACCTGTCGTTCGTAAACCTGTCCCTGGCGATGGTGAACAAGAGGAGGAGCCTCCATCTTTTCTGCCCGATGCGGTCAGCGCCGCGTATAATCTCTCTGAGACCTATGATTATTATTTGGAGCGGCACGACCGGAAGTCATTTGACGGTGAGGGCGCGTCGATTCATGCGATTGTCCGTCATCGTCAGAACTATAAGAATGCGTTCTGGCTCCCCGGCTCGAATCTCATCGTATTTGGCGATGGCCGTCCGTTTGCCGGAGCGCTGGACATCGTGGGCCACGAGTTGACCCACGGGGTCATCGAGCATTCGGCGAATCTGCTCTATCAAAACCAGCCGGGCGCGCTGAACGAGGCGTTTGCCGACATTTTCGGCGAAATGATCGAAGCCTGGAGTACAAAAGATGAGCCGGACTGGATTACCGGCCGAGACTTAGCCCTCCCAGCCTCTGGCGGCGGCGGCCCGGACCTGGGCCGCCCGATCCGCAATATGAAAGACCCTGGGGCTTTCCTCACTCATTTCGGTCGCCCGTATCCGAAGCACATGGATGATTTTTTTCACATTCAGGAAAACAACGGCGGTATCCACATCAATAGCACTATTATCAGCCACGCCTTTTATCTGCTTGTGAAAGGCCTCCAAGACTTTTATGGGTCCGTGGAAGGCCGCGAAGCCTTGCGCGGTCTCCCCAATATCGGATGCCCTGCCGGTCAAGGCACCTTGCGCAATGCCCGTCAAAGTTGGCGCCATGCCATGTGCGACGCCGAGCGCATTTTCTACCATGCGCTGACCAATTATCTGGTCCAGAACTCGCAGTTTATTGACGCCCGCCAGGCATGTGAGATGGCTGCGGAATACCTCATTGAGAATGAGAAGGAGAAGCAGTATATCCCGGCCCGGGCCGCTGAGGAGACCGCTAAGGCGTTTGCTGCCGTCGGGATTGACGGCGTTGGCACCACCCCGAACCCACCTATCCCCGTCGTTCGCGGGCCGGATGCCACCCTCTTTGTGTATCGAGATGTCCTGGGCCAGTTCCGGCTGGGCCGGCGGGAAGCCGCCCAAGACGACGGGAAACACGGGGTCCAACTGGCTGAGGATATCGTGGTCCGCGCCCGGCCCTCTGTCTCCCGTGGTGGCGGTTTGGCAGTCTTTGTCAATGCCGAGAACGACCTCTGCTTCATTGCAGCCTATGGCAACGGAGAGGAATGTATCGATTTTTCCAGCGCTGGTACGAGCTATGATACAGTTGCTTCGGTTGCCCTGTCACCCGATGGCCGGTTGCTTGGCGTTGTCTTTCCGGACGATCCGGACACACCGGCTCAGACGATCAGTGTGATTCACTTGGTAACCGGAGTAGCACGAACTTTCCTCCTCCCTGCTTTTTCCTATGCTGGTCCCACACCGGACCTCCTTCCCTCCGCGAGTACCATGAATTTCACAGCCGACGGACAGTGGCTCATCTACGACGCCCTGAGTGCGGTGACCGTCAGCGGCGATGAGGATCAACTACTCCGGCGCGGCCAGTGGAGCCTGTACGCCTTGAATCTGCAAACAAACAGGAGCGTCGATCTGATTCCACCCAGACGCGGCGTTCATTATGCCTTTCCGGCCTTGGGTCAGACCAACGATAATTTTCTGACCTTTGACATGTTTGACGAGACCCGGAATGAATCGACGGTCCATACGGCCAAGCTGTGGACCGGAGAGATGGAGGAGATTGCGACGGTGTGGGGCGGCTTTGGCGTGCCCGGTTTTACTGGCGACGATACGGCGCTGGTGTTCTCCCAATACGACCCGAACGTGTCAACCGGGTTTTCCCTGTGCAAACAACCGCTGGGGCAGGAAGAGGACGAGGACCAAGATGACGATAAAGTACCTTGCGCAGATGCAGGTAAAGCAAGAGACGGTGAATTATCAGAAGAAGATTGGTGGCTGGAGAATGCCGAGATGGGCGTCATCTACCGCCGCCGTCTATCACGACCGGGCTTAATTGGCAGGTTGGAGCATCCTTCCCACGGCTCATTGCAGAGCGGGACAGGGCAGTTCTCCGGCTGGGTGTGTATCACCGGACCGGGGGGAGAACCCCCACCCCCCGCCGTGCCCGAAGTGGCCGAGCGGTATTTTTACGACGCGCTTGAGCATAAAGAATCATCGGTAGACAACCGGGGGAACTGGTGGGCGCGAACCGGCTCAGGGAACAAAACGCATATCACGGGCCAGACGACCGTCCAGGAAGTGGTTGACCACGTCCGACGTTTCACCATTTCTTACGTGGACAACGACGGGCACGACCGAACAGAGTTCTACGAGACGCTGCTGGGTGCGAGTGGGATATTCACCATCGACATCGGGAATGTGCGGCTGAGCTGGCCCATTACCGGTTTGTCAAAAAGCACCCTGCCGCCGCCACCGCGCAGCCCGGCAGGAACAGTCATCCCGCCAAGGATCACCATCGATGTCGATCCAGGCGCGACCGTGAGAAATCAGGACGGTTCCCCCTGGGTGCCTGTTCCGCTCACCCAGACCATGGATGAACTGGACCGGGATATGTACGTGGTGCACGTTTTGCAGCCGTATGTTCCGGGTCGTTCCGACGTGTCCAGCGTGGAGATTGAAATTAACGACACGACCCGAATTCCGGCTCCGTATGGGACCGAGCGACGTGATACGACGAGCGTCTGCGGCGATAGCAAGAACGGCTTTGTCCTGCCGTTCAACTGGAATCTGCTGGGCGATGGCAGGCATACGGTGCGTGCCCTCGCCGATGGGGTGGAGTTCGACAGCGCCACGTTTACCGTGACCACCACAGAAACAGGGTCCCGGCGCGGTGCGGAGCGGTGAGAGCGGCAAATGCAACTTGGAGGAACGTGAAGTAATAGAAAACTGGGGGAAGCATGACAGATGAGATTAAGATATGGGCGATTGACGGCTCCTCTGAGGCAAACAAGGTGACGGAATTGGAACCGACTAACCGGACGGAGACAGAGCAGATGTTGGAGGATACTCTCGTCGCAAATCCAGAGATGCTTATGCCAGGTCTAACTCTCGTGGGGCGTCAGACGCCCACTGACGGAGGTCCACTTGACCTGCTCGGCGTAGATTCAAGTGGACAACTCGTCGTGTTTGAATTGAAACGTGAAACTCTCACCAGAGACGCGGTTACACAGATTATTGACTATGCCTCTTCCTTGGAATCGTTGAGTGACGATGATTTGGCAGCACAGATTGCCGGGCAATCCGGAAAGAATGGTATTGGCCCAATAGACGACTTTGAGGAGTGGTACAGTCAGCGCTTCCCAGATCAACAGTTAGACTCATTAAAGCCTGTACAGATGATGCTGGTCGGCCTTGGCGCCGATAAGAACGCAACCCGCATGGTGGACTTCCTTACGAAGAGGGGAGTAGATATTTCGCTCTTGACGTTCCATGGCTATAGCCATGCGGGGAAAACACTCCTGGCGAAGCAGGTGCAAGCAGAACCTACCCTAATAGGTAGGATTCCCGGCGATAGAAAAGAGCGTTTAGCGGAACGCGAGAGAAAGGCTCTTGAGCGTGCCGAGGCGCTTGGGATACGTGATTTCTTTGAAGAGGTGGTTGAAGATTTTAGGCAACTAGCACACGAGGAACATCCCCGTAAGTACGGATACGCTTTCTACCAACAATCGCTGAAGCTTGAGGACCGCTGGTTCAACGGTTCCTATGCGGTTCTATTCACGGAAGATCGGAAGATCCGCATCACCTTTTATCCTGTATCTATTCACCTGTGTAAAACAAAGTTTTCAAGTGCCGAAAAAGCCATTCAATTTTTCTACGAACCGCCTCCTAATGCACCCCCGACTAAAGAAGTAAAGGAGCAATGTTACTGCCTGCTGGACAAACAGGAGTGGGAAGAACACAAGGACACGCTGCGAGGTCTCGCGTCCGCTGTCTATAAGGCGTGGAACGAGGCTCTTCGGAATAATGGATGATCTCTCGTGGGAGTGACCTCGGCAGCCCGGATAGCGTTACACGCCTGGAGGGAGAGGGCTGTTTTATCGTCGTCTAATCTGCATCACACGTCTTGGGAGGGAATTATATACAATCTTTCATTGACGGCGCATGATATATAGGGATGATTGCTTTCTCATCCAGAAAAAACCGAGCCGAGCAAAAACATAGATGAATGTTACGACTATCAAGAAATGCACGGCTTGGTTGAATATATCCGCCTCTGTATGCTCAGAGGCGAAGTGGGAAAGCTGGTAAAACAAATAAGCCGCCAAGTGAACCCAAGCAGCTATACCCAAGCCAGCAGAGGTACTCAGAAGATGCCGGGTTTCATCCAGCAGCGTATTTGTCGTTGCAGCCTCTCGGTAAAAGGCTGCGACTAATGACACAACGGCAACCGCTAAGGACAATATGGCATACAGGGCAATTGGGGAAAACTCGGTCACGGCAGCGCTCGTAGGACTAGGCAGATGGAAACTTTTGTTTGATGTCCACCTTATATTCACCGAGGAGTTCGTCGGTCACGCCCTCAAGCGCAAATCTGTTCACCCGCGTGCAGTCTACGACTTGGAATTCTCGTTTCTTGGAGCCATGTTCGTGCCGCGACAGGTACGCCATTCTGCCGTTGTCAATGATTTTATAGTGGGTGTCGTCTGGGCGAGTATCCCCACTCGGGCGTGTCTTGATATCAACTTTACTATAGGAATCAAATTCCTTGCGGAAAAGAGTCGGCTCATTGCAATTGAAGTAGCAACGCAGGGAGAATCTTTTATTATTCTCCAACTTCTCTTTGACGGCATCGATGACTTCCTGTTGCATGTAGATGGACCCCTTCATGTCATTGCCATCATCATAGACCGTCATATTCGAGCGAGCCCGCTCCAGTAAATCGGTAAAGCTCTCAACGGCAAGACCATCATCGTTCGTGCTAGGGTCACAGACGGCGGTCTTTAACATCTGTAGCCCGATAAAAGTCATCTGAATCACTTTGAGGGTGACTATTATTCCTATTACTCCGAGAATATAAGTAAAAACCATTGGACCTCCCTTATTCTTTGAGGGAAGTCACTTCTCTCATACTGTCACCCCATGTGGATACCACATGTTCTTTGATGTCCTGCCCGACTCGTTCAACCACTGCGGTAAAAACAGCACGCATGGCTTGCGCCAGTAGGGCACCACTCCCATTCAGTTTGTTACCAGCCATAAACAACCCTCCCTGCTGAATAATATAGAGGATATACCGTATCCCCCTTTGCTCTTTAGCTGTAGCTAAAGCCTTTGGATTATGTAACCCCCCGATTGATAGATATCAAGCGGGAAAAATAGTTTATCCAGCCTAGCTTATACAGTTCTTGTATCTGACTTTTTTGGAGATGGTCAAACCTGAAAGATGTTTCAGGCTATTCCTGAAACTCTGTAATCACAAAATTCTGCAACCCCTGCACCCATTCAATCGTGACGGACTGCCCAGGTTCGGGGAAGTCATACACAACAGCCGACCCCTCCGCTCCCCGAATAAACTCATCCTCAAAGTGCACTACTTGTACCGATGCTGTCGCAATGATTTTTCCCTGCTGGACTAAGTGAACAAGCGCCTCATCACTATCTTGTGGTATTCTATTCCAGTTAGAAACGGCACTAAATCCATTCAGGGCATCCCCACAGACCTCTTCCGTATCAGCACGCGACACACCATGCGGAACGGGAAAGCGTTCCACAACGCCATACCCAGATACGTAGATTTGTATCTCCAGGTCCAAGTCTGAGCATGCCCAGCCAGTGATTTGACCGATGCCACTGACGCGGGAATGAGAATCACTGGCCGGATTTTCAAGAGTCGCACGACGGTTGTTGTCAACTGCTGAAAAACCCAGATCAATCCGTTTAACTTCTCCTGTCAATGTCCCTTCCAACGCTGCCGACACCTTTTGGTTATCACCATTCCATGTCACGTTCGTATAGGTGATGTCCTCAGTGACCTCCGTAATAACACGAAGTCCAACATTCTCCTCAGTTAAAACACCCGTATAGAATGCCTGATACTCACAGCCCGCTTGTGGCAAAGAGAACTGAGTGGATTCATCATACACAAAACAGTCAAAGAAAGAGGGAAAGCAAGCCCAAGCACGCTCTACAGTGAGGGTAAAGGCCAGTTGTGCGTCAGGCCCAAGGGCTTGCCTCTGAAATCAATCGAGAAATAGCAAGCGCTTATGCAGACCAGCAATAGGACCATGTGCTGGCCGCAAGAAAATGGAGTAAGGAAAAAGGGGCGAGTTCCCCTCCCCGTTTCCTGGGTCCTATCCCTCCTGGGAGGGAATTATATACCACGTTACCCGCAGGCCACGGGGAGCTTGCACCTTTCCCACACACCCTCTATATAACAAATTGAGGGGGAAATGCGTAATTGTACCCCTCAGTGATGGGCTTAATGCTCTTCCCTTCCCATAGCATACTAACCCGCCAGTGGCCTGAGAAAGGAGTAAAGCAACATTATGCCGAAGACAAGGCAATTGAATCAATTGTTCAATAGATGGAAAAGACAGAGGCCCGAAGAAGCTCAGCTTATGTGTCTTGATGGCATTATCTGTGAAGAGCACTACGAGACCGCTGATCCCAAGATTCTTTTTATCGCGAAAGAACCTAATGATCCGAGAGGGGAGGCATTCGACTTTCGAGAATGGTGGTGCGAAGATGGACCACAATATGCATTCTCTTGGCGTCTCTGTCAGTGGGCCTACGGAATATGGAACGGGTTCCCACCCCTTACCCAATTCGATGAAGAGGCAGACACGTTGAACATCATGCGTTCCATTGCCTTCATGAATCTCAAGAAAGTCGGTGGCGGTAATCAAGCAGACCCTCAGGAGATCCGAAGGTTTACGGAGCGAGACCAATCCTTTCTGCGTCGGCAAATAAGAATCATTGATCCCGACATAATTGTAGGGGGAATAGGTGACAGTAGCCTGTGGAGTGTGCTCTTTCCTGATATTGAATTCCAACCATCTGGCTTTGATATCGGTGTAGCCTACGTAGCGGTCAACGAAAAGAAAGTCCCCGTTATTGATTTTTACCACCCCTCCCATCGTGTCCCAAGGGCCATGTCGTATTGTTTGCTCGGGCGGGTTTTCCAAACTATCCAAACATGAGGCTGGGATGAGTAAATTGCCATATAATTCCCTCCTGGGAGGGGTGGCCCGAAGGGCCGGGGTGGGTTCCTGTTCACCTTCGGAATACGGTCCCGCAGAACTTTGTGATCACCGGGGTGGAGCGCTAGGGCTCAGTGCTGACGAGTTCCGGCTAAAATTGCCGCGACTCGTTCCTCTGTCCGGTCCGAGGATTTTTTGACTTTGGGAATTATATATTAAGGTTGACATGGCGGCTTCTTCTGTTTCGGTTTTGGGCGGAACTTGAGGAGCGCGCGGGCCACATCTTCCGGTGTTGTATTGCCATAGTTCGCCTTACGGTCTCTTTTATTTTTCTGTTTCTTCAAGCCTCACTCCCTTCCGCCAATCCCACGGCGCGATGAATCTCCCTTGCCATATCCCAATATTCTCTGCTTGCGCTTCCTCCTCTTTTTTAACATATAATGTTGAATACTTCCGATATGCAAGAGCATGGCCATTGCGGACAATCCATGCATTCAAATCTGTTCCATCAGTAAAAAAGCAAAACCCTATCAGTCGTCTGTATTTATCTCTTGACTCTCCTTTACAGGTAATAGAATTGTTACCAATTTGTGCCCGTAGCGCTTCTGTTGCTACCTGCCCGCAAGAATAGCGCTCGCCGCTCTCTCGTTCGCAGAGTTGCTTGAGTTCTGGCGCGTCTATTCCTTCAATGCGGACTCTTTCTTCCCCGAAAGCGAGTGTGTCTGCATCTACTACACGCGGCTTGCCAGCCAATTCCTCAGCATAGAGAGGTATGGCAAGCGGAAGCATAATAGACAGTAATATATATTTCATGATGTACCTTTTTATTGGCGGGGTGGAACCCAACTTGACCGGCCCGTTAAGGCCGGTGCTTCCCGACATACTACACTGTCCTTACCATGGAGAAAGGGGTTTCAATCCTCACCGGCCCGTTAAGGCCGGTGCTTCTTGCCCCGGTGATGGGGTCGGCGATCGCACTTGCCGTGTTTCAATCCTCACCGGCCCGTTAAGGCCGGTGCTTTGATCCAGGCGGCGGGCTGAAAATCGTGGAGCGGGTTGTTTCAATCCTCACCGGCCCGTTAAGGCCGGTGCTTTGAGAGGGCAAATCCATTGGCACCTTCTCATACTCGTTTCAATCCTGTTTGCCCTCATCAGGAACTACCCCTTTCCGAGCGCCATAGATAAAAGCAATAATAAGCGCGGCCACCCCGCCAGTCCCAATAAAGCTACCAGCGAGAGGCTGTCCATACAGGGCGGTCACTGCTCCAGCGATGACGGTGATTGTTCCAATAGCGAATCCATAGGCTTGCCCGCGTCCGAACAGACGTTGGTTTTCGCGGACCGTTTGCGCGTTGGTCTCTAACACAAGGCGCTCCATTGCGTGAGCGTGTTCCTGCTCATCTTTTGCCATCATGAGAAGTTGTTCTGGAAAGATCGGATTGATCGCCTTCAGTCTCTCAAGTTCCGACGCCGAGGGGAGTGGACCACGATACAATGACACCGACTGCGAATACTCCGCGGTAAACCGCTCCATAAAGCGAGGAAGGTTCCGTTCAAGAAGCCGCTCGAATTGTTCGTCGAGCGTAGATGGAAGACTCGCTTCCTGTTGTGAGTCTGTTTGGGACAAATCGGCTTCAGACGGTTGGGCTTCGGGGCTTGCTTTCTTCTCGCTCACCAGTTTCCTCGCAGAGCTTCTCGCAGGCAGCCTGGAAATGCTTACCTACGTTTTCCCAGATATGGAAAAGTGCGGCGTTGGCGTTCTCGTCTTCTTTGGGTATTGGACGGGCGACCTTCTCACTAGGTGGAGGAAGGAGGGTGACAAGTGTGGACCCCACTCCAGTGATTAAAGGGAGATGCTTGTATTCTCTCTGGCGTATTTTAAGCATGGCCTCCCTCCTGCAAAAGCTGATTACACCATAGCCGAGCCCGTCCCACTCCTGCAAGTTTCCAGGGCGTGGGGCCGTGAAACTCGACCACGTCGGCCCGCCCGGTCAAGCCGAGTTGATACGACCACAGCGCCAGCGCTCGCTCGACCCGCACCCCCGCCTCAACCGTATGTTCCGGTTCGTCCACCTGCTTATGCACGGCCCGACCCCGCAGGGTGTACAGGTTCTCGTCATAGGTCTGTTCCTGATGAATCAGGGCGCACTGACGCGGGCAATAGCTGTAATGCTCCAGGGCGGAGATCATGACTGGCGAGAAACGGTCCGACTTGTTCGATTACCCCGCCCCATTTTCAAACTGACCCACTACCGTTAAGGCCGGCGGCGGTTCACCCCCACATGCGTAGGGGAGACGATCTCATCAAGATTGAGGGATTTGACACGCTACGGTTCACCCCTACATGCGTGGGGAAGACGAGATATCCACGGTCTATCCCCGCGTGTACGGGGGAACCATTGTCATTTGCTTTTATCGTGCAAATGACGACGGTCTATCCCCGCGTGTACGGGGGAACCCCCCACACAACCAACGCCAAAAGGATCAAATACGGTCTATCCCCGCGTGTACGGGGGAACCGCGATCGCGCCCAGGAGCGGGCGTTTGGAGTCGGGTCTATCCCCGCGTGTACGGGGGAACCAGCGCCGATCAGGCGCCCGGCCTGGGTGAGTACGGTCTATCCCCGCGTGTACGGGGGAACCGACACCGAGGTCGATGATGCCGTGCTTGTCGAGGGTCTATCCCCGCGTGTACGGGGGAACCATTGTACGGCATGTGGAGAAGCGACCTTCACTGGGTCTATCCCCGCGTTTACGGGGGAACCGGAAACTGCGCCCTCCGATTCTCCTGCGCCACGGGTCTATCCCCGCGTGTACGGGGGAACCTCGGGACAGGGGCATACCTGCCTCTGCCTATGCGGTCTATCCCCGCGTGTACGGGGGAACCTGTCTGGCCGAAGAGTCTCTTTTTGAAAGAGAGGGTCTATCCCCGCGTGTACGGGGGAACCTTCCTTCCCCTCTTAGCCTTTTGTTTCGCTTTGGGTCTATCCCCGCGTGTACGGGGGAACCGTTCACGAATCCAAACGGAGGGACGAGTCAATAGGTCTATCCCCGCGTGTACGGGGGAACCCCTCAAGGAACGCCTCTTCATCCTGGAGATGAAGGTCTATCCCCGCGTGTACGGGGGAACCGTTGACGGAAGCAGGACCGTAGTCAAGACCTTGGGTCTATCCCCGCGTGTACGGGGGAACCTAGGGTATCGACGGCATCGAGTTCGGATTCAGAGGTCTATCCCCGCGTGTACGGGGGAACCTCGGGCAGCATAGCTAAGCCTCCCAGTCTACGGGGTCTATCCCCGCGTGTACGGGGGAACCTGCCGGCGTACTGGGCAGCGGATCGAGCGTTCAGGTCTATCCCCGCGTGTACGGGGGAACCGGGCAAGAGAATTGGCTGCTCCGGTTCACTACGGGTCTATCCCCGCGTGTACGGGGGAACCGCCCCACTGCTTCCCGAGTGCGGCCTGAGACAAGGTCTATCCCCGCGTGTACGGGGGAACCTCGACGTAGGCGCGGGAGACGTATCCATCGCCAGGTCTATCCCCGCGTGTACGGGGGAACCGGACGGGCAGGTCAGCAAGGGGCATATATGGAGGGTCTATCCCCGCGTGTACGGGGGAACCGATGATGTCGCTGTGGAGCACCGTTTTCATGACGGTCTATCCCCGCGTGTACGGGGGAACCACATAGAGGAGGCGCGCGCGGCGGAGTATCTCGGGTCTATCCCCGCGTGTACGGGGGAACCCATCCCATGCAGGATCGAATGCACGCATATGAGGGTCTATCCCCGCGTGTACGGGGGAACCTTGCAATTTGCTTCCTTCTATCGGGCTATCACAGGTCTATCCCCGCGTGTACGGGGGAACCCGACGTGGGGGAGGAGATGGCGTTTCCCCCCACGGTCTATCCCCGCGTGTACGGGGGAACCATAGATCGAACGTTTACGCTGATTATTACGGAGGGTCTATCCCCGCGTGTACGGGGGAACCAAAATGACGCAGCGATTCAGGCGGAGAAAGGAGGGTCTATCCCCGCGTGTACGGGGGAACCTCGACGAGAGCGACATCAATGTCCTTAGAGTACGGTCTATCCCCGCGTGTACGGGGGAACCAGATTTCAGTCGTGAAAGACCAGGTGGAATTGCGGTCTATCCCCGCGTGTACGGGGGAACCAGGTGGACGTGGAACGGATTAATAGCAGACAGGGGTCTATCCCCGCGTGTACGGGGGAACCTGGTAAATTGATCCTCCCCGCTATTTGTTATGAGGTCTATCCCCGCGTGTACGGGGGAACCCGGCTAAAAGATGCCGAAGCCAGGAAACAAAAAGGTCTATCCCCGCGTGTACGGGGGAACCAATAACCGATTGAGAAAGGTCATGCATATAACGGGTCTATCCCCGCGTGTACGGGGGAACCGAAATCGGCTGGTCTCGTGGCACCTGGCAACGCGGTCTATCCCCGCGTGTACGGGGGAACCGTCTTCAATGGCCTTCTCCAGTTCACGGAGAGAGGTCTATCCCCGCGTGTACGGGGGAACCTGACACTGCCGGCCTGGCCCGCCGCAGTGATGAGGTCTATCCCCGCGTGTACGGGGGAACCCAGCCGCCGTTTGCGAGTGTCCCACCTTTGAGCGGTCTATCCCCGCGTGTACGGGGGAACCTCGGAAATGTAGGGCCAGGAAAATAGCGAGCCAGGTCTATCCCCGCGTGTACGGGGGAACCAGTAGTTTCCAGTCCTCCATAGGAATATCGGCAGGTCTATCCCCGCGTGTACGGGGGAACCACAGCGATCTCATCTCTCAGGTCGTCGCTCAGGGGTCTATCCCCGCGTGTACGGGGGAACCATAATGGAAGTGACCCGTCTTGAAATGGATAAGGGTCTATCCCCGCGTGTACGGGGGAACCTCACGGCAGACAATATGGCAGGCAATCAGCCAGGGTCTATCCCCGCGTGTACGGGGGAACCGTCGTATGAGGCTGAACGGTGACCTGTGGACGTGGTCTATCCCCGCGTGTACGGGGGAACCGAACGACGGATTTCGCCGCCAACTTGACCCAGCGGTCTATCCCCGCGTGTACGGGGGAACCCATGTTTGCTGACTTTGAGGTGTTTACCCAATAGGTCTATCCCCGCGTGTACGGGGGAACCCAGGCCGGTAAACTGGGACGCCTTCAGACCATCGGTCTATCCCCGCGTGTACGGGGGAACCTGGCCCTGACCGAAAAGGCGATTGTCTTAAAGGGGTCTATCCCCGCGTGTACGGGGGAACCCCTTCCCCCTCTTCTGGTTCGGGTTCCTCCGACGGTCTATCCCCGCGTGTACGGGGGAACCCCAAGACAAAGACGAGTGCAAGGCGTGTGTCCAGGTCTATCCCCGCGTGTACGGGGGAACCACGACCGGCCCCGTTGTCGCCGCCCCCCGGCCAGGTCTATCCTCGCGTGTACGGGGGAACCTACAATGGCGCCGTCGCCGGCCCGGCGGGGCAGGGNCTATCCCCGCGTGTACGGGGGAACCGCCGTCGTGGCGGTGGCGGTGGCGGCTGCCTCCGTGGCCTCCGGTCTATCCCCGCGTGTACGGGGGAACCATGACCGAACTCGAGACGCAATTATTGAACGCGGGTCTATCCCCGCGTGTACGGGGGAACCGGTGTTTCTCTTCAATACCCTGAGACTGAAGAAGGTCTATCCCCGCGTGTACGGGGGAACCTTGGGCTTCAACTGAGAGCAGAGGAATTTCAGGGGTCTATCCCCGCGTGTACGGGGGAACCAGTTTTAGCCTCCTTTAGCAACTGCTCTAATCGGGTCTATCCCCGCGTGTACGGGGGAACCTTTTCACCCATTGTGATGTCACAAGCCGGTCACGGTCTATCCCCGCGTGTACGGGGGAACCCCCTGGCAATAGAGATCGGAAAGAAAATGAAAGGGTCTATCCCCGCGTGTACGGGGGAACCGAACACTACTCACCTCCATTTTGGCAAAAAAAAGGTCTATCCCCGCGTGTACGGGGGAACCTCTCGGTCTGTCCCGTTTGATCTTGCTCGCCCAGGTCTATCCCCGCGTGTACGGGGGAACCCATCGCGGTATCGCAGACGCGGCTGATCTTGAAGGTCTATCCCCGCGTGTACGGGGGAACCGCGGGCATTGGATTTCGCTTGATTCTTGGCTCAGGTCTATCCCCGCGTGTACGGGGGAACCAACACAGGCGGCTATGCGCGAATTAGCCAGGGCGGTCTATCCCCGCGTGTACGGGGGAACCATTCCCGTTTTAAGATCTTGCGGACCTTCCGAAGGTCTATCCCCGCGTGTACGGGGGAACCGCCCGGATCATCAACCACGGTGACGGCCTTTTGGGTCTATCCCCGCGTGTACGGGGGAACCTCCTTGGGTAGCGGAGGGCAATCGCCAGTGCGCGGTCTATCCCCGCGTGTACGGGGGAACCGTTTACGCCCATACTCGCAGCTAAGAAGGATGCGGTCTATCCCCGCGTGTACGGGGGAACCGCCCCTCTACGCTTGACTCTGCACAAAGGTCACGGTCTATCCCCGCGTGTACGGGGGAACCTCTACTGAGTTTATTAGACTTTTTGCCGCCATGAGTCTATCTCCGGCGTGTAGAGGAGCGCCGTTCAGATTGTCAAAGAGCTATTTGTCCTGCGTGTGGCGGGTTCGCCGCGACAAGATGAGGCCCTCTTGGTCCACTAACTCGACCGGTGGTGACCCGAGGACTCGGACGCCTTGTCCGCCCGGCTCACGTGGGTCCTGCCAGGTCATGACAATAGATTGGCCTCCCAACTCCAGGAACCATTCCTCTATCACTGTCCATACCCGATCTCTGACGCTACGAGACAGCCTCGGAGCAGTGTACACTCCAGGGGCAATCTCGATCATGCAGGAGGCCAGAAACCCACGGGTGCGCGGGGCAACATCACGTGTCACGACTACTGTCATTCATCGTCGTCCATCAATTTTATGATCCGATCAATCATCTTCGAGATGATCTTCAGTTCCCTGAATCGGCGTCCCGCCAACCGTCGGACGTGCCGTTCGAGCGGGATATGTCCATTTTTGTGATGCTGGATGACTGCCTCAAAGGCGACCGGGATGGTCACTTCAGTTCGGTAGAGGTCGGCAATATCCAGACAAAAGGCGATAGACGCATCCTCGTGAATGAATCCCAGAGGAGGCAGTGTTCCTGTTGCAGCCACGGCAACGATAGCCGCGGCTTCGATGGCTGTGGCTGCGTGGTTAATGGCTTGGTTCGGGGCGTCGGCAATATCCGGGTTTTGCCGGTCATACCGGCGTCCGTGCCAATCAATGCGGTACTTCTGGGCCAGCAGGCCGTAGGCCGTTTTCATCCGCGCCCCTTCGATCCCGCGCAGGATGGATATGTCCTGTTCGGGCAGCACCTCACCCAAACGCCAGGCGTACATGCGTCGGGCGACGCGCAGCCGTGACCGGTTATCGTTCCAGAGTTTGGCCTGCCGGCGCGCTCTTTTTGAATCGTTCGGTCCAAAGGGTTGGGCGCTATACATCCGCACGCCGTCTTCCCCAACCGCCACGAGGCCGGTCCCGTGGCGGGCGAGCAGCCGGAACACGTCGTGGCTCACGGTTGAGCCCGGCCCGAGCAGGATGAACGAGATATTCTGAAACGGAATGGCGTAATCGCCGGCAGCCATATCCGGCGACCCAGCGGTCCGAAAATGCAGCGTGCCATCCTCCACGCTGAGATTCCCACGTGCCAACCACAGCAGACCATGACGGTCGGCGTGCGGAACCCGTGCGGCCTCAAGCCCTAATCTTCCTTTCAGCACAGTGTCCCCTTCGTTCGGTCAGCCCGCCTCGGGCCGGCCTTTAAGCATCATCGCCTCGGCGTTGGCCGTGAGACCGGACGGAGAAGAAGCATCCCATAGCCATAGGCCCGGTGCCGTCCTACCCCACGCGCCAGCAATTTTATGAAACGCTCCGGCTCATTCACCTTCAAAGTGCCGTGGAATGTGGCATCCGGCCCTTCAGGTCCCGCCTTGCCACGCGAAACACGGCTTCGCTGAAAGTGGACGAGGCGTGTATCCTTACGGTCCAGTTCTGCCGCCGGGGTCAGCCGTTCGGCCAGCCAGTCAAGATAAACCGTTTCCCTGGCTCGCGCGTCTCCAGCCATGCCATTGCGGTCGCCGAAATGCTGGCGCAACGCTTCAATCAGAAAAGCATCCAGTTCCGCACCCTTGCGGAAGCGTTCTTTGTCCGTACCAAGCTCTGTCTTCAACCTTCGGACGGGGCGTACTCGCAGGTCGAAGCCAATCCGTCGGCCTTCCGCCCATTCCGTTGGCATGGCTTTCGCCTCTAAACGATCAATTTTGAGAACGCTCAGATGCTCAGGTAGAGCCTGGATGTGGCCTTTTTCCCGTAAGACTTCTCCGTCGCTCTCGCAATAGCCGTAGAGACTTCCTACCCTACGCCGTGGTGCAACCAGCAAACGAAACGGGCGGAGTTCGCCAGGGCCAAACACTTCATCAACCAGATGGTGCAGCGCGCGGCCTTCATCAAATCCTGTCGCGTGGCCGCGGTGACGAATCCAGCCCCGCTCTCCGGCCCAGCGAGCTAGTCTGTCCATCGCTATAGGCATACGGATCAGAAAAAGCGAACTCATGAATTGACCACCCCCTCGATATGCCCTTCCACGACGCGGCGTGACCCGCCGTGCAGCCCCGTCCGCCAACTCCGCAGATCAGCAAGGTCGGCGATTCGCTCGACCTGTGGGCCTGTTTCCGGTCCTTCGCCCGCTGGCCAGAGTGCGTGGAATAAGCCCGAGCCCGACAGAGAACAGAGTGCCGTATAGGCTGTCTCCCCATCTGTCCAGCCGTCCATGAGACGGCAGGAGGGGAGGCACGGCTTGCGACCGATGAAGAGTGGGCGCGCTGGCTGGTCAATCGCTTCGGCAAGCGTCTCCAGAGTGGGTGAAAGCTCGGCTGGGTCGAACCGGAGAACTACGCGTACCGTTTGGTCGGCTAGATAGTCCCGCGTACGGCGATGCGGCGCATCATAGCTGGCTCCGCCACGCCCCTCTGGAGCGCCGAAAGTCGTCCAGCCTTTATCTGCCTTGTTGAGCTTCGCGTTCTGCATATCTGTAACGACTCCTGCCGTGACAGGGGTTCGCTCGCGTCTCACGGCAAAAATCAACCGGTCCTGTAACGCTTGGTGCGCTGCGCGATCCGACCAATGCAGTCCGAGAGCATTGGCAAAGAGTCCGGTCAGCATGGAGGCAGCCGGAAAGTCCCGGGTCGGGCCAACTTGGTCTACAGCAACACCGCCAAAGGCCATTAGTGGCGCTTCAAGCCGAATAATAAGCCATGTATGGCTCATGAGAGCGCTCCTGGCAGCGTCTTCGCCCATTTCGCAAGGTCCGCGAGCGAACCGCGCTCCGCTCTGGGTAGCTCGACATCAGCACGCGTCAGTACCCGCCGCTCCTCACCTGTATCGTAAGCCTCGTCAATCCATTTCAGATAATCCGCCAGCTTAGCCACCGCCTCGTCGGTATCTGGCGCACAGGGGCGCCGGTACGCCTCAGCCAGGGTTCGAGGCTGTCGGTCGCCGGCCTCCAGGATCATCAGCGACGCCCGTCCATAGGGCGCGGTAGAGCCGAGCTTCGCACCTGGAGAGACCTCGGCGATCAGATAGATCAGGTTATGCAGGACTGCGCCTGCCATGTCCGTATTGCCGCCGAGGTTGTCAAGAAGCCCTGGCAAATCGACGACGACGTAGCCGTAAAACAGGCCCGAGGTCAGCTCAGTCTCCTGAATCGTGTCCGCTCCTGGTTCGTCCTCGGACAGATCATCCACAGCGGTGAAATAGTCGCTCTCCGCTTCCTCTTCATGGACGGTAAAGGCATGTGCGACATGGACCGGTGCAGTGATGTTGGCATCGGGGTCAGATGTCACCATCCGTCCGAACAGCGCCGCTGTCAGTCCAGCGGGGAGCGTCGCGCTATCGCGCATCGCCTTGATGTTGGCCCGAAAGTCTTTCCTCCAATCCTTTGCCGCCTTTGTGGCAGCCTCAGCATCGTCTTTGGCTTCCTGGGCCAAGCGAACGGCTTCCTGGGCCAACCAATCGATCTCCGGTTTCCCGAATAAAAGAGTCTGACGACTTTTCTTTGTCGTTCCTTTATCTCCATATACGGCCTGCTGAATCTCCGGTTCCAGCGCCTTCACCACTTCGTCTGGGAAGCGGTCATACAATGGTTTAATAACTTTGTGTGTCACGAGTTCACGAGAACGGTACGCTTTTAGTTCCTCTCCGCCGATCGTGTGCAGGGCGTACTTCTCAACAGCGCTGCGCCAGTGCCGTTTGAGGCATTGCGACGAAACGCGTGTGCGTAGTGCGCCGCCATAGGGTAGCCGTTTGGCCAGTCCTGTGTCGTCGCGATTGAGGAGTGTGCCCGTGTAAGGACTAAGAGTGTGTATTTGCAGAAAACGTGGCTCGGTCATTCTTTCGCTCCTTCTTGGTTTGTCTGCTGGTTGCGTTCAGCTCGGTCGAGTCTGCGGTAATAGTGTTCGGCAATGCTTCGTCCGGTACGCCCGATGTCGGAGTCGAGCAGCGTCCACGCTATATCGGCGACGTTGACGCCGCTGTCGGGCTGGCGGGTCCGGCTAATCGCGCTCACCGCACGACGCAAAAGCACTCTCCTCTGTTTCCCCTTTGTGGCCATGAGTCGTGCGAGCCGCTGTTCGCTCAGCACCGGGCGGAGAGGATTCGAGTTTGGCCAGTTCGGATTGCCGCCGTCGCACAGGACTGCGCCCAAGCGGCGCTTGGGGTCATGTAGCAGTTTGCGCTCCGCTGGATCGCCCTTGGGAGTCAGAATGGCGAGAATGCGGACGATCGTCATCCAATCTTTAAGACTCTTATCGTTGATCGTAGCGGGATGCTGGGCTGCCAGTCGCCAGAAGCCAGCCGCACCGGCTGAGATATCCATTCGGCGCAATTCGGCCAGAGGTCCCGGCTCAAGTTTCTCAAGCATATGAGCCGCGGCTATCGCAGTTCTACTCACGGGGTGGGCATCAGGGTTCGGCATCGATATCCTCCTGCATTTCACTGTTTTGGTAGAGTTGTGTATCAAGTTTGTGTATCCGTGCATGGAAGGCGCGCCATGCCCGCGTCTCGGCCTTCGGTCGTTGAAGCGTTGAGCATGGAACGCCAGGCAGGGCGGCGGCCAGCTCCGCCTTCGCTGCTTCGAGCAGCTTGCGCCGGAAATCGCCCCCGGCTTTGTTGACATAGTCGTGGTCGCCCGAGGTCTCAGCCTCAAGCCGTGCCCAAAGGTTGGGGAAGAACAACGTGTCGGCTGTTCGATCGAATCGATCTCTCGTTGGCTTTGAAACAGCGTACTGTGGCTTGCCTACGCTGTCCCAATCGCCTCGGGCTGCTAGCAACGCAATGGCGTTGCGTAAGGCTTCATCGAATGCCTTGATCTCCTCCATCTGTAGCTTTGAGAGCGTGGCCGCAGTCGGAGACTGAAAAAGCCGCTTGACACTATCTGGAACCGGTACGACGCGGCTCTTGAAGCCTTCTGTCTTGCTGTTTCCGCGCGATAGCGCCTCGGCAACGAGCAGTCTGTCACCCGTCATTGTCTCCTCTTCCGGCCCGAGCTTGGCCAACACCGGCACCTGCCAGTCTCCCCCGAACATCAACTCGGCCAGCCTCTTGTAATGGAAGTCGCCACCGCCCAAAGTGAGGCTCTTACCGTCCTGTCTGTGTACAGGCGTCCAAGGGTCGCCAACATTCCCGTGGTACATCTTCGCGTCGATGCGGGACGCCTTCGATATTGCCCGAAGGGCAGATAGCCGGTTTTTCGCACCGACCAGCCGTACCCGACGGCAAACCTCAATGAACCAGGGGTCGAGTTCGCGGAGGTCGAGTTGCTCACCCTCTGGCCAGTCGAGACACCAGAGGAGCGCCAGTCCTCCCTCACAGCCAAGTTTGAGACTGTTACCTGCCTGGCGCTCTGCCAGAAGCCGCCGAACATCCCGCCTCCACCACGCACTCGGGTTCAGTGTATAATCCTTGCCTTGGGCAGGCCCCAGACCCAGCATCGGACGGCTGGAAGAGCCGCCATTCATCCGTGCGATTCCGTGGTTGCCCGCGCCGCCGTAGCCTTCCGATGTTTGCAAGGAGACCAGAGCGAACAGCCAGTCTTCAGCTTCCACCTCACGAGCGACTGATTGTTTGAGGTCGTGGTTCCGCGCGGTAATGAGAAGGTCGAGAGCATCCGGCGTAGCTACTGGTGACCATTTGACATTGTCCGGCGCCGGCGGCTGAAGGAAGGCAGGCTTGGCGAGATCTCCGACTACCATGCACCAAGGGGCATCGTCGGTATGGTCTGGAGTCAGCCTGCGTAGCAGCGTGGCCCATTCCGTAGAATCCTTGGGCGGCTCACTCTGTTTGGCCGGCCAAAGCGCCAGCGTTGCAAGTTGCACCAGAAACATATGCCATGTCCCACGCTGATGTGGCCTGAGCGCGGGAAACTGTGTCACTCGTCCCTGTGCTAATGCTGCAAGGAGTTCGGGGAGTGAAAGGCGTTTCTGGTGCGATACCGATATGATAGGTTCGGTCAGGAGGTTCATATCGTGCTCTTCTGTTCATTAGCCCCCATGAGAGATGGGGAATCCTTCCGTCCGATCAGCTTCGTCTCGGACACCACGGGTCTATCCCGATATTCGTTTCGGGAAATTCTGCGGATATTCATAGAGAGGATTGACCAAACCTCCGTTGACCGTAAACCAAAGCGGTCGCAGAAACGCCGCCATCCAAATGCCAAGGAAAAGTGAAGTTCCATCCTAAATACCTCCATAAAAATTATGTATCGGAGACCACATTAGAAAGAAAAGTATACTCATCATTCCGATGATTGCAAGCCCAGCCGCGAATATTTGAAAGGGCGGTCCCCCACCGTGAACATCAGCCCGTCCGGGACAGAGTGCACCTGTACCGCCTCCGCATCGTCTGACGAAATCCCAGCCGACCACCGTGCCAGCAGAGTGATTCGCGTGATCGGGGTTCCGAACGGTCCCTGTGGCGAGGGGTTAAGCGTCAGCACTACTCCCTCTTCCCCGAGCCGGGTCATAATCCGCTCGTCAAGATTGGGAAAAGACAGACTCTCGTATGGCTGATTGCGGTCGAGTCGCTGTAAGTCACCCAGACCTCGCTCGGCAGCCTTGACGCCGCCGAGTTGACGGTCATAGCGTTTCCACCCCTCTCCCTTCTCCTCAATCAGCGCGGTAATCTGCTCAGGGTGTGTCGCCGCTTCGACCAAGCCTCGGTTCATCTCGGGAATACGCCACAACGGTTCGTCTTGGATCAACCCTCGTGTCAACTCCAGCACTGCCAGATCACGGTAGATGCCCTGGAATCCTCCACTTTTGTCGTTCCAGCCGCCAAGACCATTCTCAAAGGCCGGTGCTGTCAGCCGGTCAAGTCCGCCTTCGGGCGTCATGACCACGGCTCTCGCCTCCTGAAATCCATCGGGACGCGGAAGCATGTGGCGATGCAGCCGACCGATCCGCTGCAACAGTACATCCATGGGGCAGAGGTCGGTGATGAGAAAGTCGGCATCAATGTCAAGCGACTGTTCCAGCGTTTGCGTCCCGACCACCACGGCACCCCGAGGAGTGCGGTTGGAGTCTGTCGCTAAAACGGCTTCTACTGCCTGATCCAGCAGTACCCGATCCTCTGCCGCGAACCGACTGTGATGGAGCGCTGGACCGCCTGCAACCGATAAGAGTTTTGCGGCGCCACCTCGCTCTTGAACGGCCTGCCATGTTTCCATAGCCGTCTTCACTGTATTCCGAATCACGAGCACCCGCGCCCCTTGCTTGGCAGCTTCAAGGGCCAACTCAGCCGCTCTTCGAGCAGCCATGTCGTCTAAGGTTACTTGTACGGCCTTGTGTTGCCCGGCACCGTCCGTTCTCCTCGGTGTTGCTTCGCCGCCCACCCAGACCGCCGGGTAGGGTGTAGCTGCCGCTTCCTTGAGGCTTGGCTGCGTTTCTCCTGTCCAGCGCACCCGTGCTCGTGATCCAAGCGTTGCGGACATCAGCATTGCGTATCCCCCAACCGCTAGATGGGCGTTCAAGAGATGCGTGAGTATACCAGTCATGTATGCGTCCGAGGCATGAACCTCATCAATCACCAACAGACTGCGGCTGAGCGAACTACCCCTCAAATGGGCATGCTTGACCATCAGCCCGGCCAGCATGGCTTGGTCCACAGTCCCAACCGCAACGGTGGCTGTGAGAAATCGCGTTGCATGCTCCGCCGCCCATCGCGCCGGAACAGTGTCCTTCTGATCCTCCCACAGCACTTTCCATTCAGGAAGACGCTGTCCACTTGCTTCTCCTGCCTGCAACATCCCAGGGATGGCCAGAACCGCCTCTGGATACTGCTCTCCGAAGACCTGCTTCATTGCCTCATTGACACGGCAATGTAGTTGCCGCGCCGCTGCTCTTGTCGGCACTGCGAAATACAGCCCTTCGACGCGACCAGCCGAAAAAAGCTGGGCAAAACGCCACAGTGCAGCCTCGGTCTTACCTGACCCGGTTTCGGCCTCAAGGATTACCAACTGTTCGTCCGGTCCAATCTCACCTACGGCAGCCTGCGCCGGGTTGGGCTGTGCGAAATCAGTCAGTTCGGTAAAGGAGAGAAAGGGCCTGCGGGGCAGATTTCCCACATCAAGCCCAATCTTGACTAAGGCTCTGGCCGCTCGGTCATGGGCTTTTTGGTCATAATGCGGATCGAATGTGGCGATGAATTCGCCAAAAAACCGTCTATCTGATCCCACCCAATCGGCGAGTGCTATGAGCCCTGCGATGAAGTGGATGAAAAGCGATTTGGCAGACAACGGCTCGTTATCGTCGCCAAAAGCGTCAGGAAACCAGCGACGTAACGCCTCAACCATCGTCGCTGTTTCTCTACGCCAACTATATTGCGGAAGCTCTGGCCAATCTCCCAGAGAAGTCTGCGGCCCTTCTGTGAGTGGTCGTCCGTGGTGGGAGAAGCTGGCCAATATCAGCGGAGAAACTCCCTCGCCCCACCGCGAAATGGCCCGCGTCATATCGTGAAAAGGATGCTCAGGTGTCTGCCACGCGAGGTCCAAAAATGACAAGCTTTCCGTCACATGACCACGAAGTGGTTGGTGCCAGAGTCCCTGCTGCCAGCCCTTTGCCTGAAAACCTGGATGAAGCTTGCCGATATCATGCAGGAAGACCGTCGTGCCCAACCGAGCCAGGGTTCTCTGTGAAAGACTGCTTCCCGCCGCTTTTTCGGCGCGGAGCCTGAATGTCGGCAGTTCCAGGAGACGTTGGAATACGGCTGCCACGTCCATTGAATGGTGGGCGAGATGGTGAGACGAACCGTTGGGTCCGCCTGTCTTTCCCCAAGCAGATGAATTCATGTCAGACTCTAATTTCTAACAGTTATGAAGGACATACTTAGCAGACAGAAGTGACAGCATCTGAGATAAAATCACAATGTACAGGAACCCCTAACACACCGGTGTGACATCCTAGGTCACTGTTGCTCAAAAATTTTTCGGGCTTCTTTCCTTTCTCGCCAGAAGCTCGTCCGAAACCGAGCGGAGGAGGAGAGCAAACGGCGCTTGGTGGTCGAGACAAAGAGGCCACTCGTTTTGGTCGTGTCGCCTGTTGCAAACTCCTGGGCAGGAAAAGCGTCAACGCCTGCTCTCGGGGCCAGGGTACGACGCTTCCTTAACACACTGGGCGCGCGTTTGTCCCTATCATTTGATAGGAAAATGGCGGCTCTCTGCCTGGGAGGGTGGCCCCCCTGGCCGCCATGCGGGCTGGAAACCCGCACTCCTCAAGGACGGGGGCTGGGCATTCCCAGGAAGCAGCGCTCGCCAGATGTGGGGGACGGTCGGGTCGGGGCAGACCCACCCCGGCCCTTTGGGCCACCCCTCCAGGGAGGGGATGATGCAGATGAGAAAAGGGCGGATGCAATGCCGTGTCACTCCCGCGCAGGCACGTCACCCCGTACCTGATACGGGGCGGGCTCCCGGGCAGTGGAGGCCGAAGGGCCGGAGTGGGTTCCTGTTCCCCTTCGGAATACGGTCCCGCAGAACTTTGTGATTACCGGCTACCAACCCCGGTAAACGCTTCAGTGCTGACGCACCTCGGCTAGAATTGCGGCAACCCGCTCCTCTGTCCGGTCCGAGGACTGCTTCATTTCCAGGAGCATTTGCCCCATGTCGCGCAGCATGGACTGGGACTCGCGCAGCATGGCCTGCGACTCCTGATACTGACGCGCCGAGTCCTGCTTGGCCAGCACCACCAGTTGCGCCAGGTAGTTGGTCTGCTTGGCCAACGCTTTGTCGTTGTTTTCCAGCGTGTTCAGCTTTTGCAATATCTTGTCCATCTTCTTGTGGACATTCGTCTGGTTGGCGGCCATATCGTCACCTCTTTTTCTTCTTGGCCTTCTTTCCATCACCTTTGTTGTCCAGAAGGCGTGCACACATTCTCTTCTTCGACTCCTTCCGCTGACGCGCCGAGTCCTGCTTAGCTAATACCACCAATTGTTTCAGATATTTGGTCTGCTTCGTCAACGCTTTGTCGTTGTCTTCCAAGGCGTCTAGCCTTTGGAAAATCTTATCCATCTTCTTGTGAACACGCATCTGACTGCCGGCCACTATGATTGCTCCTTTCGCCGACGGCGTTTCGAGTAGCCGGCCTACAGAGCAATCGGCAGCTCAAGGTATTCGTGATAGATAAAGTCACGGTGTTCGAGCAATATCGGCTTCACCGCAGCTTGCACCACCGGGTCGGTATTAGTGTACATGGTCCGAAAGGGGGCGGGCATCGGGCACAGCTCGTGCGGCAGCGGCTGTATGAGAGCGGCAAACGTAGACCAGTAAATGTCGAGTGCGGACAACTGATTGCCGATAAAAAACCGACTCCCATTGTCGTGCTGCTGTTCCAAGCGGGAGCCGAGCGCCGTCACAATACTGGCCACCTGGGCCGGCGCGGCCTCGGCTTCTTCCCGATTATAGCCGTATTTATTCCCCAGATGCGTAGCAAAGGCCCGCGCTGATTCGTCCGCGTCCGGGTTGGTCAGGACCGCGTGGAGCAGCATCAGGCGTTTGGCCCAGCCATAGCCATGCTCGCCGCACAGCTCGTTGCAATAGCCGAACATCAGCATCCGATCCTCGATAGTGTCCGGTATCAGGGCGGGAGTCGGTTCAAGGCGCTCAGCTAAAAGGAGCTGCTCTATCCAGGTTGAGCGCGGCGGTTCATCGTTCCAGATCGCAACCGGTGCTGTCGCTTGCGCGGTCCATTCGGCCAATTCCGTGTTGGCGCCGCCGATTTCCTGACGGACACGGACATAGGGAATCTTTTTAACGTATAAAATACCCTTGGCGGCTTCACTCCACGGACCCGGCACGCCGAGCGACAGTACGAGTCGCAACCCGGACAGTGCTCTGGCCTCTGCAACCTCAACAAATTCACCCATGATAGTCCCTCCTTCTGTCTGTGTATGAACCAACGATCGGCCCACCACGTCCTTGGACCGTCCGTTGCCACGCCTGATTATACTATACGAGCGGGGGGAGTATACCGCTCGCCTGCCGCCGGGGAACAGGCCGGGGAAGAGACCCACAGAAGGGATTGAGAAACAAAAAAAGCAGGACGCCGAAGCATCCTGCTGAAATAAAGGGGGGCGGGTTTGAAACCCTGCCCCTCTATCCGCCTTTACGCGGCCGCTTGCTCCCGCTGCTGTGTTTGTGGAGCGGTAATGCCCATAGTCCCGAGCTTCTTGACCGCTCGCTCACTCAGCAGGCCGACTTTCTCCATGTTGCTCCACAGGGCGGCATGAAAATCTTTCTTAAAGAACGTCCGAAACGCCACATATTCGTTCTTTTTGGCCACTGCGTGACGCATGGTGCGGATGTCTTCTATCTCGGCCTGGGTAAAGCCGACGGCTTCGTAGGCTTCTCGCGGAAACTGTCCCTGCAGGAGTCCGGCGGCGGCTTCGCAGGCAAACTCTTCGACCTCTTCGAGTTCCTGCTCGGATAATTCCTGTATCTGATCGGGCAGGCTTAACATCCCGAAACCCATGTGGCGAGATTCGTCAGAGAGGATGCGGCGGCAGATCTGGCTGATTAACGGGTCCGGGCTGTGGTCGGCCAGCATCCGAAACAGCGACACCGCCAGGGTTTCCGCGACGAGTTGGGTTCCCACGGTCTTGAGATACCACTGCGGCATGGCCAGGATGTGGTCGAACAGATTCTTGAGGTTGGTCGTCAGCGGATACGTCACACCGACTTTGTCGTACAGATAGCGAGCCAGCACCTCTGAGTGCCGCGCCTCATCCACGACCTGGGTCGCCATAAAAAACTTCGAATCGATACCCGGAACAACATTGGCAATCTGACCACAGACCATAAGGGCGAATTGTTCACCGTACATAAGCTGACTGATCCGCCAGGCGGAAAAGTGCCGGTTCAGGTCGAGTCGGTGCTTGTCGTCCAGCTTGTCCCAGTATTGTGTGCCGTAAATATCAATCAATCCATCGGGCAAAATACCGCAGTCCGGGTCGCCCCCGGCGTCCCAGTCAATATCGGCCGAGGCATTCCACTGGTCGCGTTTCGCCTTCTCATACAGACGACGCATGTCCTGGTCCTGGACATCGAGCAGTTGGGTAAAAATTGCATCGGAGGTTGCCTTCACCGTATGCGTCTGTGACATCAGACACTCCTTATTTTGGAATTTACTTGATAGTTCATTATTGGAACATTGGCGTTCATTTTTAGCCTAATACCTCTATCCGTGTCAATACGCCTGGATAGTGGCAGCAACATACGAACCGTATCAGGAACCCCGTTTCAGCGCTCCGCATTGGCCGAGCGCCTCAAGCACTTGACGCAGCGTCCAGTCGTGCTCTCCATACTCCGGGAATCGACCAGTCAGGTCGAGCTGGCCAATCTCGGCCAGGGTCTGCTGAGTCCCACGCGCCATGACCGCGGAGGAGTGTAGGTGTTCCAGCGTTTCGGCCAACTCACGCATTTCCTCTGCCCGTCTGGCGGCATGAAAGGGATAGGTCGGCACGAGCCATTCCAACGACTGCATGACTCCTGGAAAAAGCTCGGTGTAACAGGCGAGCAAATCATCCAGACAATTATATTCCTGCGCGGCCACCGTTAGTTCGCTCAGCACGGCAACCAGGCCTTTATTGAGTCCGGAGAACAACATCTTGAAGGCGGAGGCTTGACCGATGGTGTCTCCTAAGGGATGCATGCGGAGCGATTGCCCGAGAGCCGATTCAAACTCCCGGACGTTCGGACCGCTGACATACACGGTACAGCGACCCCGCACATCCCGGGCCGGACCGATGATGCAGGCATCGAGAAAGTCACAGCCCGCGGCCCGAATGGTCTCACCGACCTGGCTAACAGTCATGGGAGAGACGGCATTCGCGTCAACGAATAGCGGCCTCCGGTTCGCCTGCTGAGTAGCGCAGGCAAAATCGCGTGAGACTGTTTGGGCGGCCGTTGGGGGAATAATTGAGAGGACGATGTCCGCCTGTTCGACGACCGCCAGCAGAGAATCGAGCTCGGTTATTGCGGCTTGCGCGCTGAGCTGTCGCGTGCGCGCGCTCCGCCCGACCAGCGTCGTGACAACGGCAAAGCCGTCTTCTTTCAGCACGCGGCCCACATTATGGCCCATATCGCCGGGGTATAGGATGCCTATTGCTTGCATCGCGTCTCTCTCTCAGGCTGCTCCGCCTGTCAAGCGATCATCCCTGCATACCAGAGTCGGACTGCCTCCGCACCCCACATTTCGTACCGGATATTCCTGCCGTATGATGGGACACATGAAAAGCCTACGAGCGATCGTGCTGTGTACCCTTCTCGGGCTGGGTGGAGTCTATGCCTGGATGCAGACCCCTTCTTATTCAGTCTATCATATCCAACAGGCTCTCAAGACGCGCAACTATGAGACCTTTACGCACTATGTCGATATCGACAGCGTGGTCAGCTATGCCCTGGAGGATTTGGGGCAGAGTGCACCGGAGGTCCCGCAACCGCAGGACACGCCGCCGGACTCCCTCGCCGGGCTCCTGCACAGAGGACTCGAGAGTTTGACACGGGATGTCCGGGACCTCGCCAAGGCGGGAGTGACGTTTGCCGTACAGCAAGCCTTTCAAAACTCAGACCTGACGCTTCCGCAGATCCCGACTATTGCCCTTATCGGAACGGTAATCGGCGGGGATACCCGGGAAGACATCCGCTACTTTTCTATTCCACTCGACAGCGGTGAAGAGATTGAGATCGGGCTCCGCTCTACCCCAGAAGGTTGGTGGCAGGTCGTCCGGGTCACCAATGTTCAGGCGCTGATGAAGGCGGTATTCGGGGAGTGAGGATGCAAGCCTTTACCTCCGCCCGTTATACCGCGCCCATGGGAAATCACTCCTATCCCATGGACAAGTATCGCCTTGTCCCGGAACGGCTACTGGCCGAGAGCATCCTCACGCCAGAGGAAATCGTTGAGCCGCAGCCGATAGCCCTCGAAGATATTCTTCGCGTACATACGCCGGAGTACGTCCACGCCTTTCTGAACGGGACGCTGGAACGCAAGGCATTGCTCCGCCTCGGCCTGCCCTGGTCTCGGCAACTTGTCCAGCGCGCGTTTGCCGTGATCGGTGGAACGCTGGGGGCTGCTCGGGCCGCACTGAGAGACGGGATTGCCGCCAATCTGGCCGGGGGTACCCACCATGCCTTCGCCGACCACGGCGAAGGTTACTGTATTTTTAATGATTTGGTCATTGTCCTGAGGCGGCTGCGGGTAGAGGGCTGTATCGGGCGTGCCCTCGTTCTCGATCTTGACGTGCATCAGGGGAACGGTACGGCTACGTTGTGTCAGACCGACCCGGATACCTTCACCTTTTCCATGCATGCGGCCAATAACTACCCCGCCCACAAAGAACACAGCTCGTGGGATATCGCCCTGCCGGACGGCACGACGGACGAACAATATTTAGACCGGCTGGAGGAGAGCCTGCCCGTGCTCCTCGAACGATCCCGACCGGACCTGATCCTGTATCAGGCTGGCGTGGATGTGCTCCAGGGCGACCGGTTTGGAAAATTAGCGCTGTCGATGGCCGGGGTTGGCGAACGGGATCGGATAACATGCGATTTCGCCCGGCGGGCAGGAATCCCCCTTGCTGTGACCTTAGGCGGCGGCTACGCGCGGGATATCAACAGGATTGTGGCCGCCCACTGCCAGACGGCCGGCGCGGCAAAGTCTACAGGCTCCTATCTCGGCGCGAGTGTCGGGTGACCCCTCAGGTCTGAACCGAGTGAACTCAATAAGCCTGCGCCAAAAGCGAACGAAAACCACGCTTATACACGCATTAAATCGGCCTTTTACTCCACTATCAGCGGCAGTTCTTCCCCCTGCGCCAAGCTCGTCAGAAACGCCCGCAGTTCGTTATCCGACAGCCCTGGCGTATCCGAGGCTGCGAACAGTAGCGCCACGTTCTGGTCAGCGGGCGAGAGGCTGGCCAGTTGGGCTTGGGCACGGCTGCGGATCACCGGCCCGATCAGCCGAGCTAATTCGGACAGAAAGCGAGAGGCGATGAGGATTTTTTCGGCCGCACTGTTGGCCCGGCTCTGCATGTCCTGATGGACGGCAATCATCCCCGCGTGCAGAACGAGTTCATTACCACTCAGCGCCCACAGTTCTTTATGCACCCTGCCCCACAGGATGGTCAGCTCATCCGTCACCGGCCACAGCGCGGTGTGCAGCAGCGTCGTGCTCTCTGCGGCAATCAGACGAACGAGAGCGGCCTTCCAGTCTGGGGAAAGGATGGGATCGCCCCGCAGGGAAGGCTGCACGGGCTGTGGAAGACGTTCGAGAATCTCTCCGTGTTCATCCAGGATAAAATGATCCTCGAGCGCCTGGCCCAGTATGGTCAGGCTAGCGATATAGCGTGGTTGCTCCTCTTCAGTCTGGAGCACGCGGAGCCGATGGGCCTCGGCCACCAGGTCGGCCCGGTAATAGGTATGCCCGTGATCGTAGACTTTTTCGACTCCGTTGCGCAGTTGCACGCAGGTATGCGCCCCCGGATAAAACCGTTCGTGCGGGGCGGGCCGCCAGTCAACCGCAGTCTCAACCATCGTCATATGCAGGGCGGCCTCTTCGGCTCCCTGGGTGAAACGCTCGCGATTGGCCCCAACTTCTCCTCCACAAATGAAGGACTCGCGCAGGGTAAAAAAGAGCTGGTCACTGGGATACGGTCCGTAGTAGCGTAGCACCTGTTTTCCCTGGTCCTGCCCCAAGCGCGCCAGCACATTCAAGATGGTTGCACCGCCGCCGGGCGGCAGGCTCATCGGAGCGTCTAATGGCGGGAGGATATCCACGTCTTCATACGAGACCGAGCGGAAGAAGGTCAGCGTCCGGTCCAACTCAAAGCCCCCCTCACCTGCCAACGCCCCGATCACGTCAGACCTGCCCCAGCCCAGATGAGACACTGTGTCTCGGACGACCCCGAGAAAGCGGCCGTCCATATTGCGCACCTTGAACTGCTGCACCAGACCATCGGCAGCATAGAAAAAAAGTGAAAGCAAACGCCCCTGACGATCAAAGGTCCCCAGACGGCGCAGAGCCGAACTCGCAGGAATGGCCGGCAGGAAGAAGGTCAGCGTCCCGTGAGCAGAGCGTTCCAGGCAAACCTGCCCGCTTGCATACCAGCGGAAACGGTTCGCCTCAGCGACCGGCTCTGTTGTATTCAGTACGGTCCGAAAGGACGCCAAGCGCTCAGGCTCGACCAGTTCGGCTTCCAGGGTCTGGAGGGCCAGTTCCAAAACAGCAGCAGGAGGTGGGCTGGTCATACGAGCAAGTGTCCGGTTACTGAGGCGTGTCTCAGGGCGTGCGCAACGCCTCAATTTGTGGCGGCGACAGGTAGGGCTCAAGAGCTTCTGGAGACGCTTCACGCACGGCCAGGGGCGAGTCGAACCCCGCAGATACCAGCGTCTTGATTTCTTCACGGTTGAGCCCGGGCAACTGAGCCCGGGCCAACTCCAGGCTCGGCGGATCGACCCCGAGTCGCGCCCGTTCTGCCAGTTCGGACAGTTGTGTGGCCGAAGCCCAGCCCATGACCTCGGCAATTTCCGCTGCCGCATCCACCAGCCAGCCGACTTCATCCGTCAGGCTGAGGATGGTGCCGGCATAGCATTGACAGCGATTTTCCAAAGACGACAGTTCGTCCCCGTTAATCCAGCCCAGCAGCAGCAGCGAGAGTTTTGCCGACCGAGCCTCCTGGGCTGTCGGGAGCATGCGGGCGTTGAGGAGTTTCTGAAGCTCGTCGCCCGGCTCATAGCCGCGGTCGTGTATCCACTCGCCTACTCTGCTTTCATATCCCCGACCACGGTGTTCGGCCGACGACAACGGAATCTGCATTTTCTGGCCGTCTTCGGTCAGACTCAGCGTATAAAAGAGTTCTAGCTCGGACACGTCGCGTCCCTGGGCTGACTCAAAAAAGCGGGCCAGCCTCACCGCAGTTGCCGCGCGGATGCCTTTGCGGGCGGCGACCTCTCCCAGCATTGACGCTTCCAGCCGTCCGTCTTCACTGCGATTGACAAGCTGTGTGTTAACAAGAACGCTCAGCGCTTGCTCGGCTTCGTCCGAGGCATGGTCTGAGACAGGCACACGTTTGCCCTGTTGCTGAAAGCCGAGATAGGTCAGGTCTAAAAAAGCCCGGAGCTCATCCGTTGAAAGACAGACCTTGGAGGCAATCAGGTTGAGGATACGATCCGTGAGCCCGGTCTGGCCGGGGGCCGGAGTAAACTGCTCTTGCTCGCCCATCACATAGCCCCGCCACAACAGGTCGGCCTGGAACTGATTAGTAGCAATCAGAATGGATCGACCAAATACCTCTTTGCCCCCTCGTC
>JGIcombinedJ30088_10000816_pt1 | contig 32892 bp, 25 predicted proteins | sample PinacodermPK_FD_30088 | JGI IMG/M metagenome (IMG submission 30088)
CTGTTTTAACCCCCCCCCCATTTTCGAAATATCTAAATAAATTTTTTGTTGCACTCATCGCTTTTAATTTGCTTCTTGTTGGCTGTAATAACCAGGACAATGCCCCGGTTACTAGAAGTGTATCATCTGTTGCTTCTGCTGAAGCGCAAGAAGATATAGATTTTGCAGGATTAGATAAAGAGATAGATCAAGAAATGTCTGCGGAATTAAAAAAAGCTAATGCTGCTGCTTCTGCTAATATAGATAAATCATCCATAGAGAAGTATTCATTTTTGCCGTTTATTGGTATTGGTAGAATAGGAGGAGTAGCTTTTGCCGGTCGTCTTGGTCCTAAGCGTAGTAGTAATGAACAACAAAAAACTTGTATTATGTATAACAATCATGACCCAGTGACTTTAGGTGCTTTTAATAATTTTCCAGAATCTAATGCTTCTCAATATGTGCATTATCCTCAAGGTATATTTTATTTCCATAATTATGATGACTATTCACATTGCAAAGTTCTTTATGATTCTGTGGCAATATATGTTCGATATAAAAAGTCCGATGGAACTTTTGAACATGCCCTAGTCAATGACGAACGAAAGAATGGTTATCCTGTGTTCGATTTTGAGTTGTCGCAGGTGGGATATAATGGTAAACGGTGGCCAAGAAATGGTGATAAAATATACGGACATAGGTTAGATAGTCGTAATACATTGCTATTTTGGGATAACTCTTTTCTTCTAGGAGGTCGATTAGATGCTGTTTTAGAAAGCCTTCGAAATTTAGGGATAAGTGAGATGTGGTTGGAGTTTAAGTTGTATAAGCCTCCATATCCTTCTTCAAAGGGTATTAGTTTAATATTTTCTCGGGAGGAAACTCGGGTATTTAGTCAATTAGCTGGATATAAAGCTTTCAATGGATTAGTTCCAAAGTTTGGAGTATCGGGTTCCAATGTTGTTGTTGATAAAAAGGTCTATCCAGATGATCATGAACAACGGCCAGGCGTTATTTATAATAAAATTTCTTCTGGGGATACAGCATCGATGGAGGTAATGAGATCGTTTGTGTCTAGATTTGTTGAGGCTCTTAACAGTGAAAAAACTAATCATGATCATTTAAAGTAGTTCTTTTATAATTAGGTAGTGGCATTTAATCGGAGAGTTATAACTCACATGAATTTTTCGAATAAAAAAGAACTTAGTAAGTGATTGTATGAATATGTAATAGAATATCTCTATATAAATAATGTAACAATGATGATATGAAAGGAATATTGATCATATATTTAATAAAAAATAAGATAAAGTTGGTATTAAAAAAGAGATTTTGTTTGATTCTCTAAGAGTTACTTAGTTGGCAACAAGCTTAAATGTAGGGGAGACGCTAGAGACTCTTGGTGTCTTTTCAGATGTTGTTAGGCTTGAAATTTTTTGAAAAAACCACACCTCAACTCTCTCAATTCCTGTCTACATAAGGGGTTGAGAGAGTTTTACTTTCACTAGAGTGTACACTCATCCATGAGAAATCAAGTCAAGATTTCTCTGAAACAAAATATAGGATATTAAGAATATGAGTATGGGGTTTACATGTTTTTTACTACCCTATCTAATATGGCAACTCTAAGTAGCTTCTCAGCTAGAGAGGATCGTCTGTGTAGTGAGTGGCCATGTGTTGTAGTGCTTGTCTGATCTTATCTAGGTGTGTTTTTTTGAGAACAGAGCTTGTAAGAATAGGAATATGTGATAGCTGAGATTGTTGAAGAATGTTTTTGGTGTGTTGTACTTTGGCTTGGAGTTTTGAGGTGTTGAGCTTATCGGATTTGGTAAGGATCAGTAGGGGTTGGATGTCTTTGCGTAAAGATGTGATAAAAGTGATTTCATGGTCATAGAGGTCTCTGCGTGCATCTAAAAGAATCAGGGTGCCTTTGAGTTCTTTTCTTTGAAAATAGGCACTCATAAGTGGCTGCCAGTGTTTGGAAATACTATGGGGAGTTTTTTGATAGCCATAGCCTGGTAGGTCTGCAAGGAGGATAGAGTTATTCCACAGGAACATATGAATCATTTGTGTGCGTCCTGGGGTTTTGGAGGTTTTGGCGAGATTTTTTCTTTGTAGGAGGGCATTGAGAAGTGAAGATTTTCCCACATTGGAGCGTCCCACAAAAGCAATTTCTGGGTATCCTAAATCTCTAAGTTGTTGGCTGTTCTGAAAGGCTGTGATATACCTTGAATCCATGGTAAGTCCAGTTTAGGGGGTTAACACGTCATGACCATATCTTTACTATCTGATGAAGTGATTCGTAAGATAGCTGCTGGTGAGGTGATAGAACGTCCAGCTAATGTTGTTAAAGAACTGATAGAAAACAGCATTGACAGTTCTGCTACAGATATTCAAGTGGAGATTGTTGCAGGTGGACGAGATAGCATCACCGTTAAGGATAACGGCTGTGGCATCAAGGTTCAAGATGTTCCTAATAGTGTTTTGCCTCATGCTACTTCCAAACTGAGTCATTTTGAAGATTTAAATGATTTGATGAGCTTTGGTTTTCGAGGAGAGGCACTTGCCTCGATATCAGCGGTATCAAAGTTCCGTTTAAAATCACGTAGTTCTGCAGAAGCTGAGGGTGTGGAGCTTCAGATCCTCACAGAGGCTCATCTCAAAGACAAGCCGCGTCTTATTCCGTATAGTGGCCCTGTGGGTACTGAGATACGCATTGAAGAGCTGTTTTATAACGTACCAGCAAGACGTCATTTTTTGAGGCGTGCTGCCACAGAATATGGCTATATTCTTGAAGTGGTTCAGGCTATTTCATTAGCTTACCCTCATATTCATTGGAAATTGGTACATAATGGCAAAACCACTTTTGAGAGCATGAGAGTTGAAGGAGAGGATTTTACAGAGCAGGAGCTGTTTTCTCTGTGGAGAGTGAAAGCTCAGCAGATGTTTCAACTGCCGAGAAAAGATGTATTTTGTGAAGTTTCTGCACAGAATCCCTATGTAAAATTGGCTGCTTTGATAACACCTCCGGGAGTGGATTTTGCAAATTCAAAACGGATGTTTACTTTTGCCAATAAGCGCTGGTTAAAAGATAAAGCTTTAAATGCTTTGATTTTGCGTGGCTATCAAACCCATTTGCTGAGAGGACGTTATCCGGGTTGTATTTTGATGTTGAGCTGTGAGCCGAGTTTATGTGATATCAATATTCATCCAGCTAAAAAAGAAATTAAGTTTCAGTATCAAAAAGAAGTGGGATCATTGATTGTTGCTTCTTTGCAAAAAGCTTTGAGGAGTGCTCATTGGGTTGATGATGAGCCTAATTTTGCTAGTTCTAGCCCTCCTAGCACTATAGCGAGCCCCATAACGAGTTCTGTATCAAGTCTGCAACGGCCTTCTTCGTTGCAGTCTTTTTCATCACAGCCTTCGGAGAAGGGAGGGACATTTTCTTTTTCATCAACTCCTTCTTTTCTTCCTCCTGCTTCCTCTTCTTCTCCTCCTGCTGTAAGTACAGCAGGAGGAGCTAGTGCTGTTATGGATCCCATACTAGCTGCTGGACGCATGAATTTTCAGCAAGATGGCAAAATTCCTTGGCAGCAGTTACGTTACATAGGAACGTTTGGAGCTTTGTATCTTATTTTTGAAGATTCTCGTGGACAGAGGCTGATGTTTGTGGACCAGCATGGTTTTCATGAGCGTATTTTGTTTGAAAAACTCACTCAAGATCCTGCTTTTTTGTATAAGCAAGGAAGACAAAAATTGCTTGTGGAACACAAAATATCTTTATCTCCTTCTACTTTGGGAAAAATTCAAGATAATGCTGAGCAGCTTTTGTCTTTGGGGTTTGTGTTTTCTGTTGATGAAGGGGGGGTATCTATTAAAGAAGTGCCGGTTTTGCTTGCAAAAAGATCCTTAGAAGATGTGTTTGAGGCTTTAGCAGCCATCCCTCTTGGTACATCCGCTCAAGATACAGCTGCGTGGTTGCTAGAAGACATCCTTGCAACCATTGCTTGTCATAGTGCTATTCGTGGTGGTGAGGTGTTATCGGATCAGGATTTGAAGTGGCTTCTTGCTTGCGCAGAAAGTGTGGATTTCTATCATAATTGTCCGCATGGCAGGCGGGTGTTTTATTTTGTTTCCAAAAAAGAGATAGCACGCTGGTTTGATCGTCTATGAAAAGCATATCTTCTCCTGCATCATCACATGGTGTATTGGTGATAGCTGGTCTGACTGCTAGTGGTAAATCTCAGTTAGCTATAGATTTAGCTGAGAGGCTGGATGCTGAGATAGTGGCTGCTGATTCGGTGGCTTTATACAAAGGTTTTGATATTGGTAGTGCGAAGCCTGCACAACAGGACCAGCGTCGAGTCACTCATCATATGATAGACATTTTAGACCCTTCTCAGAGAGCCAGCAGTGGTATGTATATGCAGCTAGCTCGTAAGGCTATTGCGGATATTCATAGTCGTGATCGTCTAGCTATCGTGGTGGGAGGATCTGCTTTGTATATTCGCTCCTTACTAGGAGAGAACTTTCATGAGTTGCCTCATGATCCTTCTTTGCGTGCTGAGTTATGCCAAAAGAGCCCTCAGGAGTTGTATGTGCAACTCAGAGAGCTTGATCCTCAAAGGGCTTGTGAGCTCCATCCTAATGATCATTTTCGTCTGGCAAGAGCTTGTGAGATTGCATTGCTCACTGGCAAGACGATGCAGCAATTAACACAATCTTCTTGCGATACTCTAACCTGTGGGGCTTTAAGTGAATATCAGTGTTTGTCGGTGGTGATTCAGCCGCCAAAGATAGTGAGTGAGCGTGCCATTAGTAGGCGTGTGGATCAGATGTTAGCAGCTGGGTTATGTGATGAAGTAAAAGGGCTTCTTGCAAAGGGAGTGCGTAAAGATGTGTGGGCTTTTTCCAGTGTGGGGTATAAACAAGTCTTGGATCACTTCCATAGAGGGCAAACAGATCTTAGATCTCTAAGAGAGGCCATCATCATTGCTACGCGACAACTAGCTAAAAAACAAAGGCGTGTATTTGGGTTATTGCCATTTCATATGTGTTTTGAACAAGCTGACTTTCCTTCATTGCTAGTGGCTCTAGAAAATTCTCCTCTGTGTCGTTATTTCAAAAAGAGTCATTAAATGTGTGTATGTCTCTAAATTTCTGAGACTTTTTGATCACTGCATAAAGTTGTGGTGCTCATATTCCGATAGTGAGTTAAGTGGTCATTTGGGTACATAAAAAAGAATCTTTAAAAACATAAAAATAAAATATAAGTGGTATGAAAAATACATATATAAAAATGCGTTATAAGTATTGCTGGTATGGTTTATCAGCTATGTTGTTTTATGTGAGTGCTTGTGGTAATCGCAGTGCTGAAAGCTCAAGTCAGTTAGCTATTCCGCCCTATGATGCAAATAGTGCTGATATGATAGCATCCGAAGAGTTTCTTACAGATAGCCCCAGTGAGCTATTTACTAAGGAGAAAAAACTAAAAGATTCTCTTACAAAAAAAATTATGCAGGCTACCACTGATGGATCAACAAGTAAGGATGCTCATAAGGACAAATCTACAGATAAAACTACTGGTGATAAGGCCGCTGGTGATAAAGTTACAAAAAATATAGCAGTAGCTGCAGGGAGCTTAGGTGATAAAAAACAGACAGAGAACTCAGAGCATAAAAGCAAAGACTCAGAGCATGTGGGGAATGTACAGACACAAAACCATCAAAAGACCCATACAACCGTAACAGATACAACAAGTGTAGCAAGTACAGGGGGTCAGGCTGCTGAGAGCACAGCTCGCCTCGGGAGCACAGCTCATGTCGGGAGCACAGCTCACAAGCCTGTTACCGTTGCTGTAGCTAGTCCTCAATCAGAGGTTGTTTTAGGTGGTTCTTCGAGTGGTCACGCATCTGTTCAGGGGAGTGGTGATGACACGTATTTAGAATCTAAGCAAACAGCAGAAACGGCAGAAAGTTCTTTAGAGGATACCTCTGTGGCTTTGCAAGAGGATGAATCCGATATGGTGGATAGCTTTGAGGATGAATCTGATGAAACATTTGAGAGTGAATCTGAGGATAGATCTGATGATGCTCCTTCTTTAGAGAACATTCTTCAAGCCCAAGGCGGTGAGGTGTTTTGTGCTGATCAGCTTATTGAAACAGCTACTTTACGTTTTCCTCAGGATTCTTTGATCGTGGGTTTTCCTTTAAAAGAGGGACCTTATTGGCAGAGTGGTGACGTTAAGATTCAGAAATTGCAGATGGGTTTCTCTCAAGATGTTGTGGGGGATATGTCTTCTTATCAACCTAGTCAGGTCAATGATTTAGAGGTTTCTTTTATTAAAGGTAGAACCTTAGAACAGTTAAAATACATCCATATTTCATGGCAATTTATGGCCACAGTAAAGACAGAAGACCCTATGGCCTTTCGTGAAGGAGAACTATTGGATGTTGTTAAACAGACATTACAAAAAGGTGTGTTGTTGTTTGTCAATGGCTCCTTGTTTGCTTCCCATGAACTGTTTCAGGCATCTTCTTTGAGTGTGATATCACCTACACATATTCTTAAAAAACCCCAACAAGTTACGGTATTTGGGGAAGTTAAACTCACCTCTCCTCCTTTAGACTCGTTGATGGTATGGGATTATGAGGGACGTTATAATGAATTGTGTGCTCAGTAAGTCTTCCATTGAATAGAGCTTGATTTTTTTAGACTTGTTTGCTAGGTTTTCCTTCATCTCTCTCTTGTGGTCCTTCAAGGGAGTCCTTTGGAGAAAACTTATGATGGGTGCAAACAAGTATCTTGTTGCTTTATGCTTGTGTGGAAGTTGGAGTTTAGAGATACATTCTGGTGTGATATTAGCAAGCGATAGCTCTGCTGATGCTGATACTCATGTTTATAACAATCATCAGGCTGCTTGGTACGATGTGTCAGGTTCTGATGATTATTTACATCATAAGTATGAGCAACATGAGCAACATGAGCAACATATGAGATCTGTGGTGTTGAGTAGTGCTGTTGTTGCTAGTGCTGTGCCTGCTCATTGGTGGTTACGTTTAAGTAAGAAAGCGTGGCTATCAGCACTTTCTGTGTCAGCTTTGGGTGGTTATTTTGCTCATGTTTGGCATCGGAATCGCTCGTTTGGTGATGTGTTGATGGCAGATCCGTTTGCTCATTATATGTTTCAATCGAGGATGGGTGAGGAACCACCTTCAGAACCTCGTTATATGATCGGTACTAAAACAGAAGACTATCATCGGGTGCGAGAACATGTCTCAGTGAATGCTGGGGTGGTGCCAGCAAGTTTTGTCTCTTTTAAAGCCAGTGCTGATTACGGCGGGGGTTATTCACGTTTGGATGATGCCAAAAAAGGACATAAGCAGCTTAAAGTCTTGGTGAGTGTTTTTCATGAGACTTATCAGAAGATGCTTCAAGAGCGTCCTTTGGCATATGATCGGTTTTTGTTATTGCTTGAAGGTTCTTTAGAGATACTCAGTGCTTTATTATATGATCCGTATTTTTTAGGAAGAGATGTGTTTGGTTTAGACAAACACAGTCACAATCCAGCGTTGTTTGTTTCACCAGTGAGGAGGGTGTTTCGTCTGGGAGAGTGGAGTCAAGAGGGCCATGAGCAAAAGTTTTATGCTTCAGATTTGGGAGTGAAGCTCTTAGCTTTGAATGAGCATGTTATGGATTATATCCTTAAGAATGAATTAGAAGAGGATAATGATCCTTTCTTGTTTGAGTTGGCCTATCATCTGTATTTTTCAGGAACTATTCTTGCGAGTTCTCAGGATATGTTTCGGATGCCTTTCGATAAGCTATCATCTCATCCAGATCTTAATGCCTTGCGTGATTTCTTCTTTAAGCCCATATCCCATATTCAAGTACAAGGCACTGTTTTTGATGGTGATTCTGTGGATATTTCTGTGATGGCAGGTGTGGTTAAAGCATTTATTCAGAGACTGGTGGATATAAGAGAGGGGCTTGAGAAATTTGATCTGCATTATGTGTCATCTTTTTATCTTTTTCGTCTCAACACATCTCAGCGACGTCTTAAGCTTGTAAGTTTGGTGTTATTGGACTATCTCGATCATCATCACGAAGAAGATTTGGATGTAGATTTAGATGCAGAAAAACTGAGGGATGCATTGACGTTATTGGTGAATCGTTTAGAAGGTGTTATGAATCCACAAGACGATCATCTGCGTGATGTTTATTTGGCTGAATGGCAAAGAGCTTCACCTGGTGGTAAGAAGTCTTTTTGGCAGGCGTTGCAATCTCAGGTCACACCTATATCGGAACCGTCTTATGGTGGTGTGGAGGCTTTTTTCCCCAGGACTCTTTCTTCTAAGGGGGTGTTGGATGGTGTATCAGCACAGATATTAGAAGGTTTATTTCTTGCAGAGTATGTGAGTGCTTTGCAAAAAAAACATAACGGAGATCACTATATGGATGACTACCGTTTTTCAGAGGCTGCTTTTTTAGCTTTTGGTCAGAGAAGTCAAGCAACGGTGAAAGGTGCTGTGAGGGGTGTTAAGGTTGTGGACCTTCAAAAAAGAATTTATAATCGCTGGCTTCAGGATGTGGGTAAGGCTTTGCAATGGTTGATATCATCATGAAAGTAAAGCGTAGAATGGATCTCTTTTCGTTTAATGGTATGCATCTTTCTCTGGTAATATCTAGAGAAGCTCGTTACAGTATAAAAAAAATGTGTTCATTAAGTGAAATTGTATGTTTCATCATTATTTATAGGTTTGTGTTTTGATAGCCTATCTCATTAAGCGTTTGCTTCTGATTATTCCTACATTTATTGGCATGACCATGATCTTGTTTGCTTTAACACGGTTTGTGCCAGGTGGTCCTATGGAAAAACTCCTGATGCAGCAGTTTATGGAAGGTGGTTCTGAAACGGGTTCTGGGTCCATGGGCGGTGCTGCTAGTGACCGGGCTGGGGGAGCACTTTCTGATGAGCAACTTGATGCTTTAAAAGCACGATTTGGTTTGGATAAGCCTTGGTATGTGGCTTATTTTTATTGGCTATGGGATTTTGTCAATCTTGATTTTGGTGAATCCACACGTTATTACGATTCGGTATGGGGTATGTTGGTGGAACGTTTACCGGTTTCGGCATATTATGGATTTTTCACGTTTTTAATAATGTATTTGGTGAGTATTCCTCTAGGGATTTTCAAATCATTGGTGCATAATTCCTGGTTTGATACCTTGAGTTCTATGGCTATATTTCTGGGCTTTGCTGTGCCGGGTTATGTGGTGGCGGTGGTTCTTCTGGTGTATCCGGCTTCTCGTTGGGAGTGGTTTCCTTTGGGGGGCTTTATCAGTGATGATATTAGTGAGATGAGCAAGTGGCAGGTGGTTAAAGATGTGGTAGATCACTCTATTTTGCCGATGATTGCTTATCTTCTCGGTGGCTTTGCCATGTTGACATATCACATGAAATCTTTATTGATGGAACAGCTTTCCATGGATTATGTCAGAACAGCTGTGGCTAAGGGGGTTCCGTATAGGCAAGCGGTACTTAAGCATGCGATTCGCAATGCGATCATTCCTTTGGCTTCGGGGTTTGGCGGTTTGTTGACTGTGTTTTTTGGCGGTTCTTATCTTATAGAAAAGGTGTTTAATATCGATGGGTTAGGTTTGTTGGCATTTGAATCGGCTCTCGAAAGGGATTATCCGGTTTTGATTGGTGTTTTTGCTATAACAGGTGTGTTGCTCTTGATGGGGCAGATCGTAGCAGATTTTGCGGTGGCTGTGATAGATCCTCGGGTACGTTTTGATTGATTTTGATTTGAGGAAATAGTGTTGGCTCGTTTTATTCTGAGCTCGTTTTATTCTGAGAAGGTTTTTGATGTTTCTTTCCTTAACGGTTCGAAAAAAACTTAAAAAATTTCGTAGTATTCGGCGAGGTTATTATTCTCTGATTATTCTTACTTCTTTATTTGTGTTGTCGTTGGGTTTAGAACTGTTTATGAACCGACGTGCAGTACTTGTAAAATATGAGGGAAATTATTATTTTCCTACTTATGGAGATGTCATCCCTGGTACCACCTTTGGATTGGAAAGTGAATTTGAGACCAACTATCATGAGTTGAAGGAGCTTTTTAAAGACCATCCGGAAAATTATGTGCTTATGCCTATTGTTCCTTACGATCAGTATTTTACGGATTTAAGAGACATTCGTGATGAAAAAGGCAATAAGTTGTATCCTCCTCGACCTCCCAATGCATCCACAGAGCATTATCTCGGCACGGATACCACAGGGCGTGATATTTTGGCACGAGTGGCCTATGCCTTTCGTTCATCGATGATTTTTGCTTTGTTGCTCACTTTAATTATTATAGTGGTGGGTAATTCTGTGGGTTGTTTAATGGGTTATATAGGTGGTCGTTTTGATATTTTGACGCAGCGTCTTTTAGAAATGGCGTCAGGTATTCACGTTTTGTTATGTGCTATTTTCTTTGCTACGATTTTCCCTCCAAGTTTGTGGAGTTTACTGTTCCTGTTGGGGATATTGTCTTGGATGGGATATACCGCTGACATGCGTGTGTTAACTTTTCGTGAAAAAGCCAAAGATTATGTTACGGCAGCTCGAGGATTAGGTGCTGGACATCTGCGGATTATGTTTAAATATATCATTCCCAATTCTATAGTGGTCATTATCATGGCTTTACCATTTCAGATCAGCTCAGGTATTTCTAATCTCACTGCATTGAGTTATTTAGGTTTTGGATTACCACCGCCTGAGGCGAACTTTGGTGAGTTGCTCGAACAAGGTCAGCAACGTATTAATGAGTTGTGGATTTTAGGGTCTGCGGTGGCTACTTTGGTGGCTATTTTGGTGATGACGACCTTTATTGGTGAGGCTCTTAGGGAGGCTTTTGATCCTAAGAAGCATACGGTTTATGAATAGAAACTTTTATGGTGATGGAAAAGACGTATGAGTGAAGTGATTCTATCGGTAAATGAGTTAGCGGTAACGTTTCGCGGCGAAGGCAAAAAACGTCTTACAGCGGTAGATAATGTCAGTTTTGATCTCAAACGTGGTGGTTCTTTAGGCATAGTTGGAGAATCAGGTTGTGGTAAAAGTGTGACAGCGCTTTCTTTGATGCGTCTTCTTCCTAAACCAGCAGGAGATATTGCTCGTGGTTCCATTGTGCTCAGTGATACTGAGGGCAACGCTGTAGATCTTGTGAAGTATCCTCAAAAAAAACTGCATAAAATACGTGGTAAGCGTGTGGCGATGATCTTTCAGGATCCTTCTTCATCGTTGAATCCTGTTCACAAAATAGGCAAACAGTTGATGGAGGTGTATAAGCTGCATTTTCCCAAGATGTCGTATGAACAACGTCATCGTGAGGCGGTTGATTTGCTGAGGCGTGTGGACATTCCTTCTCCTGAGCGGAGAATGTTGGATTTTCCTCATAATCTTTCGGGTGGTATGAAGCAGCGTGTGGTGATTGCTTTGGCTCTGGCGTGTAAGCCTGAAGTGTTGATTGCAGATGAGCCTACTACGGCTCTTGATGTTACGGTTCAAGAGCAAATTTTATCTTTAATCAAAGGCTTGCAGCGCGAGACAGGTATGTCATTGTTGTTGATCACTCATGATGTTGGTGTGGTTGCAGAGATGTGTGACGATGTTGTGGTGATGTATGCTGGTCGTGTGGCAGAAAAGGGTGCTATTCGGGACATCATTGATAACCCTCAGCATCCTTACACCAAAGGCTTATTGACGTCGATTCCTTCCTTAAGCTCTGCTCCTAAGGCGAGGCTTTCTACTATTGAGGGATCGGTTCCTTCGTTGTACGACATGCCTCAGGGTTGTCGTTTTGCTAATCGTTGTGATTTAGCTGAACAGAGATGTGAGCAACAGCCTGCTTTGGGGCGTCTTGGTGATGGTCGTTATGTGGCTTGTCACAAAGTAGCTCACCAAGTGGTTAGGGAGGAAGCTCATGGATCCTCGTGAAGTGTTACTCAGCGTTGAAAACTTGCATAAAACCTTTCCTGTGTATAAGGGGATTTTCCGCAGGGAAGTTGCTCGTGTTTTTGCTGTGGGTGGTGTGAGTTTTGATATCTATCCTCAAGAGACGGTGGGTATTGTTGGGGAATCGGGTTGTGGTAAGAGCACTCTCGGTAAGACCATTATGCGTCTTTATGATGCTGATAAAGGCTCGGTGAAGTTTCGTGGTCAAGATCTTGGAGCATTAAAAGGTGCTGCTCTTAGAGAGATGCGTCGTCATATTCAGATGATTTTTCAAGATCCGCTGAATTCTCTTAATGCTCGTTTTACGGTCAGTGATGTTATCAAAGAGCCTTTTGATATTCATGGTATGCGTGCATCCCGTGCGGAGATGAAGGAGCGTATCCAAGAGCTTCTCAACACAGTGGGATTGCATCATCGCTCAGCGAATCGTTATCCTCATGAATTTTCTGGGGGGCAGTGTCAGCGTATAGGAATTGCTCGTGCTTTAGCGTTACGTCCTTCTTTGTTGATTTGTGATGAGCCGGTTTCGGCTTTGGATGTATCGATTCAATCTCAGGTCATTAACCTTTTATTGCGATTGCAAGATGAGCTTAAGCTTTCTTATATTTTTATTGCCCATGACTTAACTGTGGTGAGGCATGTTTCTGATCGAGTGATTGTTATGTATCTCGGTGAGGTGGTGGAATATTCCACTTCTGAGGCTCTCTATGATAGTCCTTATCATCCTTACACCAAGGCTCTTATTTCAGCTATTCCAACGATTTCTGCAGAAAAAACGCAAAGACATCCACTGGTAGGAGAAATCCCTTCCCCCATGCAGCCTCCTTCGGGCTGTAGATTTCATACTCGGTGTCCTTTTGCTGAAAAAAGATGTTCAGCTGAAAAGCCTGAATTGAGAGTGATTGATGGTGATTCTCAGCATGTGGTGGCTTGTCATTTTGCTGAAAAACTAGCAGGCGCATCTAGCTAGTTAGCTATATTAGCTAGAAAAAATTTGTGTGTGAGGGAGCTTAGTGTTACGTACACATATTATATAAATCATATGAATCATATAAATCATATAAATCATATAAATCATATGAAGTAGCCCTACTGGTTTGAGATGAGGAGATCTTTTTTGTTGAGGTCGTGATTGGTGCGAATAAAGCGGACAGTGCCAGTTGTGGAACGCATAACCAGGGAATGAGTATGAGCTGTTTGGTTTTTGGAAAAGGTTACACCTCCTAGCAAGGATCCTGCGGTTACGCCGGTGGCACAAAATATTACTTCTCCGCCAGCAAGTTCTTCTGTGGAGTAGACCTTATGAATATCGGCGATATTCATATCTTTTTGGGCCCGTTCGATTTGAGCGTGATCGATTTCGCCTTTACCGCCTTTTTTATGAAATATCAGTTGTCCTTGAAAGCCTCCTCCTAGGCAACGTAGAGCAGCGGCTGATAACACACCTTCTGGTGCTCCTCCTATTCCCATTAACACATCCACTCCTGATCTTTCCAGGCCGCAAGCTAGAGCAGGTTGTACATCGCCATCGGTGATGAGTTGGATACGTGTGCCTAAGCTGCGGATATCTGCGATAAGTTGTTGGTGACGTGGTCTGTCCATCACCACCACTGTAAGATCTTGGGGGCGACAATCTTTGGCTTTGGCAATGGCAAGAAGATTGTCTTGGGTGGATTGATGAAGATCAATCACGTGGGCTGCTTCTTTGCCTACAGCGATTTTTTTCATATAAACATCAGGAGCGTGGAGAAATTTGCCTTTTTGTGCCACAGCAATAACTGCGAGGGCGTTGGGGTGTCCTTTGGCACAGAGAGTTGTGCCTTCAAGGGGATCCAAGGCCACATCTAAAGCTTCTCCTTGTCCACTTCCTACCTTCTCTCCGATGTAGAGCATAGGGGCTTGATCACGCTCACCTTCTCCAATTTGTACGGTACCATCGAAATCGATGGTGGCAAGCATTTGGCGCATGGCTTTGACAGCGAGTTCATCAGCTCGCTTTTCATTGCCATGGCCCATTTCTGGTGCGCAAGCTAAGGCTGCTGCTTCGGTGACACGTACAAATTCAAGAGCTAAGAGTCTGTTCATGGTGATGTTTCTGTGTGATGTTTCTGTATAAAAAGGTGTTATGGTGCTTCTGTTCGATGGTGGTACTAGCTTATAAAGAAAAGTCCTCTTTTTCTACTTATAAAGTCTTACATTAGGCCACAGTGATGAGTTTTTGATGGGTGTTGATACCTTTTCTGACTTATTTGCTGGGTAGGCAACATTATCATCTTTTTTATTCTCTATAATGTATCTGCAGAAGGTGATAGTGAGCTGCAGATGAGAGTGAAAACTTAAAAAAGAAGGCTAGGTGGTGATAGTTCTATGTAGGAAGTGTTAAAAGGTTGATCATTTTGATGAAGATACGAAAAAGAACGTAATGAACAAAAAGTGAGTAGAATGATCTATATAAATCAATTGTGGTGAAGTGGAGAGTGTTGGGTGAGATGTTTGTTGGGATCCAGTGTTTTGTCTGCGGTGTATGTGTGGTTAGCCATGGCTAGTTATGGCCATTTATGGCTACAGCCTGTGCTGGCAGATAGTGGTGTGTCTTTGCAAGCTTCAAAGACACATGATTCTATGAGCAAGCCTGTGGAGGTTTCTTTAGAAAAAGAAGAGAGTCTTGAGGATTTTGCTAGTAAGTTAATGCACAAAGGCGTTATCAAATACCCTCTTTTATTTATCTATTATGTCAAGTTATTTGATGATTTTCGCGAGGCTAAATCGGGTACTTATCACTTTAATGTGGGAGCTGAATACGCTGACATTATGGATAAGATCCGTCGTGGTGAGAGTGTTAAAAAGCTGACTTTATCGGTGACGATTCCTGAGGGTTTTTCATTAACAAAGGTGGTGGATCGTCTGGAGCGCTTGCAGGTGGGGAATCGAAAAGAGCTATTATCGTTGGTGGCTGATGAGGGTTTTTTGAAATCTCTTGGTATTTCAGCTCCTTCCATAGAGGGTTATGTGTATCCTGAAACGTATCAATTTTTTGAAGTGATGCCCAGTGCGCAAGAGGTTTTAGAACGTATGGTGCAGCAATTTTTTATGGAACTACCGGATGGTTATGAACAAGCAGCAAAGAGTCGTGGCTTGACCTTACATGAGGCGGTTATTTTTGCTTCTTTAATTGAAAAAGAGACAGCTGTTGAAAAAGAAAGATCAAAGATATCAGAGGTGATATGGAATCGTCTTAAAGATAAGATTCCCTTGGGTATTGATGCAGCTATCATTTATGGTATTGATAATTTTGATGGGGATCTGACTTTTGCTGATTTGAAAAATAAGCGTAATCCTTACAATACGCGTGTTCATCGCGGATTGCCTATCTCTCCTATTGGTGCGGTTTCACGAGCTTCTTTAAAAGCTGTTCTTAGCCCTACGAGCTTTGGTTATTATTATTATGTCCTTAAAGGCAATGGCAGTGGCGAGCATGCTTTTTCTCGTTCATTGTCTCAGCATAATCGTTATGTTAAGCGCTTATTGCAGAATCAAAATAAGAAACGTTAAATGGTAAACTATAATAAACATAGAACGGCAGGCACTTATGGAGATTTGGCAGAACGCAGATATGAAAACCATTAAAGGGCTCAGTATATGATGCAGAAAAGAAAAACACAGCAAGCACAGGGTAAGCAAGCACAGGGTAAGCAAGCACAGGGTAAGCAAGCACAGGGTAAGCAAGCACAGGGTAAGCAAGCACAGAGAATAAGCCTGTTAGCTCGATGCTTGTTTTGTGGGCGTTTGCCAATACCTAAAACAAGAATGCCAGGTTATATTGTGATGGTATTTCTTGGCTTATGGGTGAGTGGGTGTATGAGTTTTGGTGTGGATTTTTCCACAGATGTGTCGTGGATGGAGGTTGGTGAGACCACTCAAATGGAGGTATTAAAAAAACTCGGTAAGCCTCAGGAAATTGGTGTTGTTACACCTCAGGTGGTTGGTCCGGCATCAAAAGAGAAGGTAAAAGTTTGGACCTATTATTACTTTCATGTGTCTGCATGGTCTGCTGTTGAACGAAAAGAATTTCGTATTCATTGGAATGCTAATCATACGGTAAGATCTTTTACAATTACGCAAAATACCTTACCTGAAGAGAGTGAGGCGGAGAGTCAGATTCAGACTGAGGAGACGTGATATTTCTAAACATGTGATGCTATTTCGACAAAGTGTATGTGCGGTGGTATGGGTGCTAACTAGTTTAGCTTGTCAGAGCACTACATTTAAAAATGTGAATGTAGCACCATCATATGATGGCCAATTGACCTGTACCACGAAGCCACCTGGAGCTGTATTGGTGGGCCGTGCTGTGGAGGTGTTGGTGCAAGCGCCTAAGGATTATAGTGGCCGTATCCAACAGATGATCCAGGCTCCTTCGAGTTCAAAAAGCTTTGTTTTGCAAAAAAAAGGTACGACAAGTCAGCAGATGCAAAGAGTTGATGGGAAGCAAAACCGGTTTCGCTTCAATAGTGTGGGTGATTACACCGTGGATTTGCAGAGTTTGGATTACGATGCACGCTTAAATAATCAGTGCCTTATTAACGTGTATGCTACGTGTCCTCGTGGTACAAAGCGTGTGGGTGTTCATGTTGCTTTTGTGGTGGATAACTCCAATTCTCATGTGGGTAGTGATTGTCCGCAGCGTAAACGGGTTTCGGGTACGGGAATTAATGCGATTTACTCTTGTGGAGAGCGGACATTTAGATCGCAATCTGTGTTATATGCCGCTTCTATTCTTGGTGAAGTGAGTAAATCGGGTGGTGATTCTACCTCTCATGTGGCTTTTGTGAGTTTTCCTCAGCCCACAGCTACTTCAGCTGCTCAATCAGCGGTATGGTTTCATGCTCATAAAGAATTGCCTTTATTTGCAGAAAAATTAGAAAAGTTATCTTCTCCTGGTGGTGTTACTCCGTATTGGGAGGGCTTGCAGGGGGTTGTGGATCTGTTTAAAAGTTTGGATAAGGACAAGCGTAAGGTGATTTTCTTAGTCACCGATGGTTTTCCTACGGATCAAAATCCTGCTTCTACTTTGCGTTTAGCCCAAAAGCTTAAAGCTTCTGGGGTGAAAATCTTTTCGGTGATGGTTACAGGAAAGCATTCTCAAAAGCGTCTGCGAGCTCAACATACTCATTATATTCGTACGAACTTTCCAAGTCATTGGGCCACAAAACATTATCCAGATGAAGAATCATATTTGTTAGCTTTGTTAGGTGATGGTAGTGAGAAGTATCCGGGCTTGCTTAGGGCCATGAGTGATGATGTGGTTTATATTGAAACCAGTGGTCATCTTCAGAATGTGATGCATGGGCTTGTGGCCACAGAAGCTCTTGAGTGTCAAAAGCCATAACTTAGCACTTCATAACTTAGCACTTTAAACCATCAATGTACTTTAACTCATTGAAAAACAGACGATATGCCACAGGCGATGGTCCGGGTTGTTCTGTGTTCTGATTTTTCTTGAGATATCATGTTTTCAGTCCATCATGCCATGGTTTTACCAACGATGTCCTTTATGTCAAAAGGGACGTGGGGCTATGTGGTTATAGCTGTTTTGGTAGTTGTTTTGTCGGGTTGTCGTTCAACGCAGTTTGTACAGGGTTCAGGTGATCCAGATAGATTTGGCCAGGTGCAATGTAGTACAGCGCCTGGAGAGTTTGTGTATGCGGAGTCTGCAATGCAGGTTATGCTCACTGGTGCTATAACGTACAATGGTCGGATGGAACAAACCATTAGTGGTCCTGAGCCTTCAAAAATCTATCTTATAAAAAAAGCAGGAGAGACAACATTTTCTCGAGAAGATGGAACGGATAATGTATTTACTTTTCAAAAAGAAGGAAAGTATCAGGCGGAATTTACCGGCATTGATTATGGTGCAGATTTGAAAGCCACTTGTAACTTTGAGGTGATCAGAGAGTGTCCTGTGGGTCAAGATCGTGAGGGATTGAATGTGGTGATTGTGATTGATAATTCCAATTCCAATGGTTTAAGTGATTGTGGACTGGATTATGCTGACCCACCGCAGCGGCAGTGTTTGAATTGTGGCTCTGATCCGTCTGCTCAACAGCCTGCAGTGCCTCTATATCAGTGCTTGGTGAAAACCAATCGTGAAAAGACAGTTTCTAGTGTGGCCAAAATGCTTAAAGATCTAGAGACTCAAGAAGATGCTGTAAGTCATGTATCTTTTGCCTACTTTCCTACTATGGGCACTGCTACATTCACACCTCGGTGGTATACAGCTTCTGGAGAGGCATTATTTTCGTCTAATGACTTAGATGTTTTGCGGCGTCCCAATGGTACCACTCCGTATCTTGAAGGTTTAGAGGCGGCTAAATCTTTATTTTCTCAAATGCCTGCAGGTACTGAGAGTAAAGGTAAGGTTGTTGTGTTTATCACCGATGGTTTTCCCACGGATAAAGATCCTGATGCTGTTTTAAAGCTTGCCAGTGATCTCAAAGCTACTGGGGTGCAGATTGTTTCAGTGATTGTGACGCAACTGAGTCATCAAGGGGTGTTGCGCCAAAAACATCGCCAGTTCATGATGGGATTTGATGAGCGTTGGCCCAAAGATGAAGTGTATTTTAGCAAGTTGCTTGGCAATGGTGCAGACCAAAAGGGATTGCTGCATTCCATGAGTACATGGGTTTCATATCTTGAAGAGGCTTCTAGCCTTCCTCAGGAAGTTAACAAGTTAGTGAGTGCAGAGGCAGTTAAGTGTCGATAAGTCAAAAATATTTCAGTATGGCTCATTTCAGCAGAGCTTATTTTAGCAGAGCTTTGTTAGCGTTAGTGTTAGCCAGTACGGTGAGTGTATTTGATGTTCGAGGAGAGGATGCTTCTTGGAATCAGGTGGTGACGGCTCCTCGCTATGATGTGACAGCACCTGATGATATTCTCACCTCGGGTGCGTTATTTCGCAAAATTTATGGTGATAACTTTGTGGATATTTACAAAGACTTGCCTGTGGATGGTGAGGCAGCGGTGATTCCTCATTCGGGTCATTGGTATCCCACCAGTAAAGGTGGTTTGAACACTACGGATGTATTGGTGAAGTATGACAGAGCTTATAATGGCGGCAAAGGATTGGCTTATAGCTGGGAGGTGAAGCATCGTACCTCAAAGGTGTCGTGGCATGGTCATTGTAATGGTTATGCGGCATCATCTTTACGTCATCGTGAGCCAAAAAACAGTGTGATGGTAGGAGATATTGAGTTTACTCGCAAGGATATCAAAGCTTTACTTACGGGTTTGTATATGGGAGTGCGTTACCGTATGTTAGGCGGTAAACGTTGTGAGAGTGATCCTAAGAAGGCTTTAGAGCCTGAAGAGAGAAAGAATTGTGATGATATCAATCCCAGTTTATTTCATCTTATTTTGACCAATTGGGTAGGAAAACAGAAACAGGCTATTATTTTTGATCGTAATGCTGATGCTCAGGTATGGAATTTTCCGTTATATGGTTATCAGACTCAGGCTTATCCTGTAACCCCTGCAGAAGCTATGCAGGCTTTAGGTTGGGCTGACACCACTTATAAGATCAATCCCAATGCAGCGCGATTGTTGCATGTAAGCACCACGGTGTATTATGCAGATGCTGTGAATGAAGAAGAAATTCTAGATCATACTGAAGAGGCCATGGAGGTTTATAAATATATTCTGGAATTGGATAGTAAAGGTAGGATTATTGGTGGTGAATGGGCTTTATCATCGATCACATCCCATCCTGATTTCTTATGGGTACCTTTGAGGACCAAGAAATCAGGTCCTGAAAGACAGCTCGCTAATCCTCATCTTGATATTGATATTGTCTTGAATTTGTGGGCTAAATCACGTGGATTACGTTCTCCTGATGATGAGCCTTCTCCTTATGATCTTTTTGATTTTGAATCAAATTGGGGACAATTTTCTTTTTACGATGTCACCATGGGACATTTGCCATCTGGTAGTGGCTATGCCTTTCTTGCTTCTCGATTAGATATTGATCTGCATGATCACATCAGCATAGGCCGTTCTCGTAATCTTTTATCAGTGAGTGTGGATGGTAAGCCTTTTGCCAAGCCTTATTTGGTGGATGGTGAGAAAACATCCATCATTTTACCTGGCGGAGAACCTGGAATCAGTACGTATAAATTTTTATGGAATGTGCCTTTTTTAAAGAGCAGTCCATTTGTTAATATTTTTGCTATCTATACAATGGAGTAAGAAGTACTTTTTTTGTAGATAAGGTATTGCGTCCTACAATATTTTCTCTATGATAGCTGTGCATCATCTTGTGATTGTGATAGTGTGAGCAGAGTCTGACACAATATCTATCACAAGATGCCTCTTCTATGTTCTTTTATTCTACTATATTGACAGAGAACCAGAGAACCAGAGAACGTAAATGAGATCCATATAGGCAAGCAAAAGCAAGCAAGCAGATAATACAGATAATAATAGGTTTAAAGAGTGTTTAGGAAGAAGTAGCCATAAGAGAATACAGAGCAAGAACACAGAGCAAGAACACAGAGCAAGAAAACACAGCAAGAACACAGAAAGCATAAACCATATCGCGGGATGGAGAAGTCTGGTATCTCGTCGGGCTCATAACCCGAAGGTCGGGGGTTCGAATCCCTCTCCCGCTACCATTATCTAGTATATAAAGAGTGTATCAAGAGTGCTGTATGAAGAAAACCATTTCTTCTGAGTACACGCTGTCAAAAAACACGCTACCAAAACATGTACGAGCTATCTGTACGAGTTATCTGTACGAGTTATCTGTAATAGCTGTCTGTAAAAAAGCCAGGTATGTCATAGCTTTGTTAGAGATAGCTTTGTTAGAGATAGCTTTGTTAGAGATAGCTTTGTTAGAGATAGCTTTGTTAGAGATAGCTTTGTTAGAGATAGCTTTGTTAGAGAGTGTTTTTCTCTGTGTATAATATTCTTATTCATATTTTGTGTGGGTGGCACATATTCTCTTTTTGAGAATTTTTGTGAAGTGATCATTTGGTATGTATTTTGCTACTTGCTAAAGTGAGTGATCGGTAGTTGTTGTTAGCATTTACAAACCTGTTGAGATAAGTAGAAAGTTTTTAAGTCGTGTTGATTTATTATCGTATATATCTTTGTGTTGTTATGGCTTTGTTAGTAGTAGGCTGTGCTGGGAGTCCGGCCACAGAGGACAAGCATGCATTGCTTGCATCAACTCAAGTTGATACAAGAAACTATACGTTGATGCTTTGGAAGGTAGGGGATAATTATACGTTCTATAACTGTGAAATAAACACGGTGTTGACTGATAACAACAGTATTGCGGGTTTTGTTCAACCGGCTCAATCTTATCAGCAACGTGAAGTCCCATCTATGTCCATTGGCAACGATGTTCCAGGTAATTGTAGCCCTGCTTTTAAAACACCTAATGGAGACATGGCGACATTTGCTATCTCTAATGATTTTGAGCGTCATCGTATCAAAAGAGAATTGAGTAAAAAAAATGTTAATATTGTTGGTGTTGAGGATGTCAAAAAAGAGAAGATGGCATTTGACAACACAGTGGTAGGGACACTTATGCTTTTGGCTGTTTATGTGCTCCCTGATGCTTTTCCAAGTTTATTTATGGCTTCATCGAGAGTTGGACAGAAAGCTGTGCAGCTGTTGGTATTTATTGGGCGATTTGGTATCATAATGTTCAATAGTCGTCCGGTAGTTAGCGCAACTCATCAAGGTCGCACGCAAAGAAAGAAGGCCGCCAAGCTTTTTCATTGGAACAAGTTGGACAAGTTGGATAAGTCCAGAGAGGCAGATTCCTCTATGAAATTTGTGAATACTTTTTCTCAAAAAGAGCTAGGGCAAGTGGCTCACTTATTAGCTAAGCAAACATCATTTGTAGACATGCCAACCACTTATTGTTTTCCTGATGGTGCGGGCTCTTCTGTGTGTAAGCCGTTGAGTCTGTAGAATGTGTCAGAGTTGAGGTGAGATGTAGATCATACATGTATGGGGTGATAGTGTTGGGTACAGATATGTTCTGTACCTTTTTTTTGTTATTATGGGTTGTTATTATAGTATTTACTGCAAACACATCTATGAGCGCAAAAATAGAGAGAAATGCTTCAAACATGATATCTTATGTCATGTTTATATGTATGTGCTTTGATGGAAAGTGGGGTTGATGGAAAGTGGGGTTGATGGAAAGTGGGGTTGATGGAAAGTGAATGTGCAGTTGTGAATGATCGATAATCTAATAGTAACATGAGTGGATTATGATTATGATGTATAGCCTCCTCTGATGGATTATGATGAGATATGGCGGTGGAATTTTAGGGATATGAAGAGAGATATGTATGGATAAGCTTATGAGTCAAGAGTGTGAGCAGGTGGTGATTGTGGGGACAGGCCCTGCAGGTTTGACAGCAGCCATTTATGCTGCTCGAGCGGGTAGTCGTCCTTTGGTGTTTGCTGGAGCTCAGCATGGTGGACAACTTACCACCACCACAGATGTGGAGAACTTTCCGGGATTTGCGGAAGGTATTATGGGTCCTAAGCTTATGCAAGATATGACAGATCAGGCTAAACGAGTGGGAGCAAGAGTGGTTTATGAAGAAATTGTGGAGGTGGATTTTTCTTCTTCTCCTAAAGTTCTTAAGACATCTGATAGTCGTAGTATTTTGGCACATACGGTGATTTTAGCTACAGGTGCTACTGCCAAGACTCTTATGCTTGCAGGTGAAAAAGAGTTGATGGGGCATGGTTTATCCACTTGCGCTACCTGTGATGGATTTTTCTATCGCAACAAAGAAGTGATGGTTGTGGGGGGTGGTGATTCCGCCATGGAGGAGGCTCTTTATTTGGCGGATCTAGCAAGTAAGGTATGGTTGGTGCATCGTCGCCAGGCCTTTCGTGCTTCTCATATCATGTTAAAACGTGCTCAAGAGCATAAGAATATTACATTTTTGTTACCTTGGGTGGTGAGTGAATTGGTAAGTGAAAACCGCTCTCTTAGGGGGGTGGTTTTAGAAAAAAGTGGCGATACAGCAGAGCGTCAAACCATGACACTTGATGGGCTTTTTTATGCCATAGGGCACCGGCCTAATTCATCTGTTTTTCTGCCTTTTGTGGATGTTGATGATCAGGGGTATGTCAAAGTTCATGAGGGGGTTAAAACGAAGGTGCAAGGGGTTTATGCTGCAGGAGATCTTGCTGATCCGACCTTTAAACAAGCCATTACAGCTGCAGGGATGGGCTGTCAGGCGGCTATGCTTGCTACTCGCTATCTTAAAGAAGAATGTGGTTCATAGAAAGGATGGAGGCTATGGCTGATCCCTTTGTTTATAAACCTCTCTTTCCTGTGCGCAAAGAGGATCTTACTTCGTATATAAAAATAGCAGAACCGGCTGATGTGGGTATTGTCACAGAGTCAGCTTTAGGGGTAAACATTGTAAAGGTGTCACAGCAAGCTATTGAGCAGTTGGTGGCAAGATGTTTTTATGATATGTCGCATTTATTTCGTCGTGATCATCTTGAGGGTTGGGCTGGAATTCTTCAAGATCCACAGGCTTCTGATAATGATCGCTATGTGGCAACACAGCTTCTTCGTAATGCGGTGATTGCTTCTCAGCGTCTTTTTCCGTCTTGTCAGGATACAGGTACAGCTATTATTTTAGCTTGGAAAGGAGAGCAGGTATGGGTGGAAAGGACAAAAGGAGAGGCAGGGAAAGAGAATAGAGATGTTCAAAAAGAGGCTATTTCAGCTGGTGTGTATGCCACTTATACTTCAAAAAATCTACGTTATTCTCAGATGCTTCCTTTGAGTATGTATAAAGAGGTGAATAGTGGTTCTAATCTTCCTGCTCAAATAGAAATCTCTGCAGTACCTGGTGATAGTTACCGGTTTTTGTGTATTGCTAAGGGAGGAGGTTCGGCTAATAAGTCGTTTTTGTATCAAAAAACCCGTGCTTTACTTAACAAAGAGAATATGAATGCCTTTCTTCGCGAGTCTTTGTTGTCTTTAGGAACAGCAGCATGTCCTCCTTATCATCTGGCTGTGGTTGTGGGGGGATTATCATCGGAACAGAATCTTCATGTGCTTAAGCTGGCTACGTGTCGGTATTATGATTATTTACCCACAGAGGGCAATGTTTATGGCCAAGCTTTTCGTGATACGGAACTAGAAGAAGATATCGTTAAGATAGCTCAAGATATAGGTATAGGTGCTCAGTTTGGTGGTAAGTATTTTATTCAGAGCGTGCGGGTTATCCGTTTACCAAGACATGCTGCTTCTTTGGTTGTGGGTATGGGGGTTTCGTGTTCAGCGGACCGTCAGATTCTTGGAAAAATCACATCGGAAGGGGTTTTTGTGGAACAGCTTGAGTCTGATCCCAGTAAGTATCTTCCTCAAAATAGTGGTTCTCAAAGATCGTCTCACGATCAAGGATTATCTAGTGATATTGATATCGATTTGAGTGATTCCATGGAAAACACCTTAGCCACTCTATCTTCTTATGAGGTAGGTCGTCGTGTGATGTTGCATGGTCCTATGGTGGTGGCACGTGATGCGGCTCATGCGCGTTTGCTTGAAAATCATCGTTGTAGCGGTAAAATCCCTGAGTATTTTAAGCGTTATCCGGTATATTATGCTGGCCCAGCTAAAACCCCACCAGGATATGCTTCAGGATCTTTTGGTCCAACCACCTCACAGAGGATGGATTCTTATGTGCCTATTTTTCAAAAAGCAGGTGCGTCTATGGTGATGTTGGGTAAGGGGAATCGCTCGCGATCGGTGGTGCAATCTTGTGCTGAGCATGGTGGTTTTTATTTAGGATCCATTGGCGGTCCTGCAGCAATTCTGGGTAAACATTGTATAAAAAAAGTAGAGGTTCTTGATTTTGAAGATTTAGGTATGGAAGCTGTATGGAAAATAGAAGTTAAGAACTTTCCAGCTTTTATCATTACAGATGATAAGGGGCATGATTTTTTCTTAAAAACGCGTTGATATCTTTGTGTGATATGTTCGATCTTCTTTGCTCTCTATTTTTTTGAATGTCTTATCAAAAACCTATAAGGTACGTATCTGTGCTGTTGGTGGATCCATTGGTGGATAAAGAAAGTTCTAGGATGCCACCTGTTGCAGAAGTGTATGAGGCACTTGCTCCTTCTAATATTGCTCTGTTGAAGTATTGGGGAAAATCTCAAGACCATCCTGATGTGTGGCCTGCTCATTCTTCTCTTTCCATGACTTTGCAAGCTTGTCATACGTGTACATCAGTACGTCGTATTACAAACGACTTTAAGGCGAGCGCCTTAGAAAGTGAAGGCATAGAAAAAGTAGGGAGTGATATGGTGAAGATAGCCTCTGAGATACTCTACCTTCCAGGTGCACGTAAGCGTCTTAAAGATCATTTAGCTATGATCAGAGCAGAGTTAGGTATGGGGTGTTATGAAAGTCCTTTGTATATAGAATCTGCCAACACATTTCCAGCTCATTGTGGATTAGCTAGCTCAGCTTCAGGTTATATGGCTTTAACAGCTGGTGTGCTTGGCTGTTTGCTGGAAGCTGGTAGTCTTTTGGCATTGGCAGAGTGTGGTTATGATATGTCTCGAGTGGCTGGTCTTGCTAGAAGAGGCAGTGGCAGTGCGTGTCGTAGTGCTTATGGTGGGTATGTGGTATGGGATCGTGGTGAAAGTCCTGATAAGCAGGATATTATCGCTCTTCATAGTCATGATGTTTTGCCTCTAGCCAACAGCATAGTGGTGTTTTCTCATACCTCCAAGAAGGTGTCTTCTCGACAAGGCCATAAGAGTGCTTTCAGTTCACCTCTTTTTGCAAGACGTATGGCTGATAGCACATATCGTATGCGTTTGATGGATAAAGCTATCAAATGCGGTGATTTTTCACAGCTAGGGTATTTAGCAGAGATAGATGCCATAGAGATGCATGCTGTAATGATGACCTCTAAGCCACCACTTTATTATTTTTCTCAAAATACAGAGAAATTTATGGCTTGGCTAGCTCAGCAACGTCAGAGGGGCGTATTTGAAGCTTATATGACCTTGGATGCTGGACCTAATATTCATGTTTTGAGTCGTCTTAAAGATAGGGAATGTGTGAGTCGTGAGATAAAAAAAGTCACAGAAAAATTCAACATTGAGGTTATTATCTCTGATCAAACCGGCATTGAGGGGCTCTCTCTGAGTAGTCATAGAGTTGATGATTCTACTGTTATCACTTGCTAGCATGAGAAGAAGAGAACTCAGTAAAGGCAAGGTTGCCTTTATTGATGAACAGTGAATGATTATCTTTAATGATTCTTCATAATTACCAGATGGCGATAGTAAAAGTAAATTGTTTGGCTACACTTATGTGCCGTTCTAATCGGGCTTTACCTTATTTTGTTTTTTGTAAAGAAATTTTGGTTCTCTGTATCTTTCTTTTTATAGTCTGTCTTTCATATCGTCTCAAAGAAAATGACGATATCGGATCTGTTCAGTTTGAAGTTACTCCCAAATCTCAATTTTATGGTGATATTTCATCTCTTGCAATGCCTGTGTGCTGTAATTCAAGTTTGCCCCAATATCAAAAAAGTATTACCGAAGTGGTGAGAGTGATTATGTGTTGCCTTGGTGGTGTAGGTAGGTAGGGTGGTACGACAAGTTCCAGTTTTTGTAGTACTGTGACAAGTTAAGAATTTTCTATAAAAAGCTCTTTTATTCATATCTCTTTGTTATTACAGTTGACTACGATATTTATAGGTGTTATTCTAACAAAATCAACATCATTAAATTTTTTTGATAATATGAAAAAGATATCGAAGATTTTTCTATTTTTCGACAATTCACTTGCCGATTTGAGTAGTAAGACCGATTGGGACAAATACAAGAAGAAGAGTGTTGTTTGGGTGTAGAAGTTTGAGTAGGTGGGCTGCTGTATGGAGTTGTTTTAGGACGTGTACTGGCACCTGCTTCATTAGGGATGTTTTTTCTTTTTGTTGTTTTTATTTTTGAGGAAGTTGGTTGTCTTTATGATTTGATGTAATATCACTATTTTTTTTGCAACCAACAAAAATAAGCCGAACTACTAACAGTGAAAAATGTAATAACATATATATTTTAGTTTTGACATGAATCACTGTCCCTAGACCTTTTTATTAAGGTAACTTAAATGGTTCTCCATCTTTGTCAAGAGCTAAAATTATTTTTATAGCAATTTTTTTTAGCAAATTTAAATCAGTTTCGTCAGTAAGTGTATAATATGAGCTTCCTTCACTAGTGAGATTTTTTACAGGTGTTGGATTACCAAAAACATCATAACCAGCTAGCTTACTTAAGACCCTAGTTTCTTGATTATTAAGAAAAAAATGCTTAACGTATTTAGGTTTATCTTGAACTCTTTTAAAAAACCGAAATATGAATTTTATACGATCTGCATGATCGCGATTGTTGACTGCTTCTTTTAGTAGCGCTTCAAAAGATCCTTCAGGCTTGGTTCTAAAAGAGTTTGGATCGAGTTTAATAGCTGGCCTCATATCATAAAACCAGAATAGTGAACTCAACTCTGGCTTTTTGTACGACTCTTCATGTATGGTTTCTGGATAAAATAGAACTATATTCCAAGCTTTTTTATATAATGATTTATTTGGGGTGTAAATAGATATTGTTACTGACGAATAATGATTAGTGCAATTTGAAGCATTGCCAAAGCCATTAAAGACAAATGTTCCTTTCTCTAACATAAAAAGTGCTTTAAATGTTTTGTCGGTGGGGGTAATGCATCCGTTGCTTTGGGTTTCTTCAGGCTGGGTATTGTCACTTGTTTCAGAACTGCCATCTGTTTCAGAGTCGTCATCTGTTTCAGAAGTTGGCTCTTTGTTTGAAGAAGAAGACTTGGGGGGGGGGCTATCTAATTCCAAATCTTCAATAGCGTCTGCTGTTTTTTTTGCATCTTTTTTAGCTTTAGCTTCGGCATCAGCATCACCGCCAGAGCTAAGAACCAGAGTCGGTAGACCAGCAAAATCTGTGCCGCCCATGACACCACCGTCCTTCTTATTTTTATCATTAGTACAGCTAACTATGATTGTCATTATAGATAAAGTCACAAAAATATATGTATATCTATCAGAGTTTGAGCTTCTTAATATGAATGATTTGTTTTTTAAATAATTTGCTAAATTCATAGTTATCTTTCTTTTAGTAATGTAAAATATACAAATATTATGTAATTAATGCTACGCGTATTAATCATATATTAAACAACTAATTTATACATGCTTGTATAAGCATGAGGGTTGAGACTACCCATCTTATAGACCATTAAAACTAGATAATACAGCAAGCACAACAAGCACAACAAGCACAAGAACTTATCGGATAATTTATTGATATATTAAGATATAAATGAAGTTTCGCAAGACTTATAATAACATCATACATAATCCATTGATAACAGAATGGTTTTTAGTTATTGATGGCTCTGTTATGATTAAGTCGTGACTATGCTTGCATTCCTCATTTTTCCCTGTAGAATGGGATAAAAGGAGGATTTTTATGGGTTTGAATAAAGGAAGCAAGAAAGATATGCCGCAAGTCCCTTAGAAAACGAGATGAACCTGCTATGAAAAGAAAGAGCATTTTTTCTAAGGAAAAAGTTTGCATCCTTGTTGCTTCTGATCGAGGAAAGAATCTACAAATACAGGCTAGCTGCTTAGGTTATTTTGATCTTTACAACAGGACACGGATCATTATTACACGAATGTGTCGGCAACCTTTCTTCATCTAATAACACTACTTAATCACAACATAGTCTTATTGATCTAGAAATGTATTGGTTAGTATTTCCGTTTAAGTTTAACTTTTGGTTGTTTAAATACTTCTTTTTGCACAAGTGTAGAAAGGGCAGTCGCTGTGATTAAAGATTTGTGATCTTTGAATTTCATCCAGCACGCAGATGATATTGTTGCTAAATTTTTTATCAGCAAAGAGAATAAGTAAAGAATCTCCTATTAAGATCTTTTATCCATCTTTCTTTGTCATTACAGGTGACTAGGTATCTATATCTGTCCTTCTAGCGAAATCAGCATTGTTAAATTTAAAAAGCCAGTAAGAACTCATCATTTGATTTGGTAATGCTCGTTTTTTTTTGATAATATGAAAAAGACATCAAAAATTTTCTTATTTTACGACAATTCACTTACTGATGCTAGGAGTAAGTCCTACTAGGATAAATACAAGAAGAACGGGATCGGTTAGATGTACGAGGTTGATTAGGTGTGTTGGGTTGAGTAGGTACAGCATTGTATGGGGTAGCTTCAGTACTTATACTGCCATCTGCTTCATTAGAGATATTTTCTCTTTGTTGTTTTTTTCTTGAGAAAGTTGATTACACTTCACGGCTTGATGAAAAATCACTACTGTTGTTGCAACTAACAAAAATAAGCCGAACTTCTTTTGATATTAAATATGGTTTCTATATATTTCTTATTAAGGTGAGAGCTTTTTTTGGCTATCTTTATCAAGCTCTTTAACTATTTTTATAACACTGCTTTTCAACAAATCTAAATCATCTTTATCAGTAAGCGTATAATATGCGCTTCCTTTACTAGTGAACCTTCCTACAGGTGTTGGATTACCAAAAACATCATAACCAGCTAACTTACTTAAAGCCCTAGTTTCTTGATTATTAAGATGAATGAACTTATAGATATTATTAATAGTAGGCTTACTTGGATTTTTTTTCCAAAACGTAATCATTAATCGTATATCATTTGCATTATTACGGGAAGCTCTTGTTAGTTCCTTTTCAAAAGCTTCTCTAGGCTTGGTTCTGAGATGGGGTTGAGTAGGTTGGCTCATCATATCATAAAACCAGAATAGTGAACTAAATTCTTGTTTTGCATATGTATGTGTCCTTATTGTTTCTGGATTAAATCCAACTATATTCCAATATTTTAATTCTTGCTGTGGGGTGTAAATAGATATTGTTACCCACGAATAATAATTAGTGCACCTTGAAGCATTGCCAAAGCCACTAAAGATAAATTGTCCTAGCTTTAACATAAAAAGTGCTTTAAATTTTTTGTCGGTAGGGGTAATGCATCCGTTGTTGTTTTTAGGCTGGCTACTGTTACTTGTTTCAGAACTGTCATCTGTTTCAGAGTCGCCATCTGTTTCAGAGTCGCCATCTGTTTCAGAGTCGCCATCTGTTTCAGAGTCGCCATCTGTTTCAGAACTGCCATCTGTTTCAGAACTGTCATCTGTTTCAGAGTCGCCATCTGTTTCAGAACTGTCATCTGTTTTAGAAGAGGTATCGTCATCTGTTTCAGAATTTTGGGGAGGGGGGTTATTTAATTCCAAATCTTCAATATCAATTGCTGCTTCTGCTGCCTCTTTGGTTTTAGCTTCGGCATCAGCATCACTGCCAGAGCTAAGAACCAGAGTCGGTGGACCAGCAAAAGATGAGCCACCCATGACACCACCGCTACCACCACCATTTCCACCTTTATTATTACAGCTAACTATGATTGTCATTATAGATAAAGCCATAAAAATATATGTATATCTATCAGAATTTGAGCCTCTTAATATGAATGATTTGTTGTTTAAATAATTTGCTAAATTCATAGTTATCTTTCCTTTGATGGCTTAAAAATATACAAATATTATGTAATTAATGCTACGCGCATGAATCATATATTAAACAAATAATTTATACATGCTTATATAAGCATGAGGGTTGAGACTACCCATCTTATAGATCTTATAGACCATTAAGACTAGATAATACAGCAGGCATAAGAGCTTATCGGATAATTTATTGATATATTAAGATATAAATGAAGTTTCGCAATACTTATAACAACATCATACATAATCCATTGATAACAGAATGGTTTTTAGTTATTGATGGCTCTGTTATGATTAAGTCGTGACTATGCTTGCATTCCCCATTTTTCCCTGTAGAATGGGATAAAAGGAGGATTTTCATGCGTTTGAATAAAGGAAGAAAGAAAGATATGCCGCAAGTCCTTTAGAAAATAGAAAACGAGATGAACCTGCTATGAAAAGAAAGAGCATTTCTTCTAAGGAGCAAGTTTGCATCCTTGTTGCTTCTGATCGAGGAAAGAATCCACGAATACAGACTAGCTGCTTAGGTCACTTATCCTATCCCAAATTTCACCAACTTCATGTCCTGCGTTTCCTGCGTTGATAGCATAGTGTTTGCTTAGGGCGGAAGTGTTATGTGGCCATTGAGTTACAAAAAGTGATTCAAGTTATTGATATTATTTGATTTTTTGTTAATAGGTGCAAGGATTATTTGCCATAGCCAATCTGTTTTTCAACGAGAGTTAATATTGGATTGATGATTACCGATTAGGGGTGTTAAGTTCATGCTTTTACTGAAAGATACTTGTAAAATTATAAAAAAGACTGTACCATGTTGTCTTATTTTTATTTATGGCTACCACTAAGCTCCATCTCTGTGAGTTATATGATGATATCTCGTCTTGTAACGACTATTGTTCTTTTTTGTCTCTTAGTCGTTGTGCCTCACTTTCATTCTATCGCTTTTGGTAATGATGGTTTGGTTAAGCAAATTCATGGCAAGATGCCTAATGAGTCTTCGGCTGATTTGAGCGCAATATCTAGTCAAAAGGATTTTCGAGTGGATGATAAACAAATTGTAGGTTCTAGTGATGTTAGAACACAGATATTTACTATGGACAAAATGGCTAATACATATTACCATAAACCCACCATTGATATGGTATGGTTTGTTGATCATCCCATGAATGGCTTGACTCCTGATAATAGTGGTAGATCATATGTTAAAGATGAAATTAAACTTATTATAAGGAATTTAAAAGATGTGGTTGATTTGAGGATAGCTCTTTATGCACTTTCACATCCTACAGTCATGTTTGATTCTCAAGAAATTAAAGATTGGAATAGAAAATTAAAAGATGCTAACGACGAAGATAGAAACAGTAAAGATAGGTTTTTTCAATTTGGCAATTTTTTTGAACCTAGTCAGCTATTAAAAAATGCTTATTTGTGGTTAACATTTGGTATTCCAGATCGAAATATTGTCACAGGGTTACCTAGATATCGAAGTCTATTCCGGACTAGTTTCCCTAGATATAATAATTTTTATAAAGGTTCTTTTTCTTATACAAATGGCCATGCCAATGGTAATACAAAAAGAGATGGGTTTTTTAGAGATCCTCGTAATGGTAATGTTCGCGGAATATATAAAAAAATATTTGTATTTGTTACCTCAGAAGACTCTAGAAGATACAGTCCAAGGCAATTAAACACGTCGCTTGAAGCCAAAGATCTTAAAGGTAGCATTAGGATTTTTATGGGGGGGACTCACCCAGCTAAATTTGGATCTAAAATACTTTTTTCTGACTCAGTGCCAGGAGCAGGAGGTTATTCTAATTTTCCATCTGTATTTAGTTATTGGTCTTTTATGGCTCTTCTTGGCGGTGTATATAAATATAATGAGCAACCTTCTTTAGATGCTTTACTTGAGGATGGGGATATGGCAAGCATGAGTACCATAAAAGAGAAATTAAAACCTAGAGCGGCGGATCGTATTAAAAAATCCATTCATTTTTGGAATATTAACAAATATAGTTTGCATATGAAGAATGAAGATTTTATTAATGAAATTATGGGTAAAAAAGAAGCTTATGAAAAATATCTTAATGAAAGTAAGCCGGTGCGTGCTATGTTTCCTGCTGAAAATAATGCAGAAATAAATGAATATCTTTATACTCTTGAAAACCTTAATAATAAAGAAAATAATATAGAAAAAATTGATGTTTGGTCGTTTGTTTTTGATGGGTTCAGTAGTGGAAAGGCAAGTAAGGAAAATGAACTGATAGCTTGTAGCGTTA
>JGIcombinedJ30088_10000819_pt1 | contig 32867 bp, 28 predicted proteins | sample PinacodermPK_FD_30088 | JGI IMG/M metagenome (IMG submission 30088)
GACAAGCTCAGGACAGGCCCTTCGACAAGCTCAGGACAGGCGGAGCGTAATCCGACAATCAACCACATCACCTTTCTTGAAGATGTGTCCCCTGTCCTTCATAATGACGGCATAAGGTGCCGAAGCTGCAAAGATATCTACCTTCCCTCGCCCCTTTTGATTCTTCGTGCTGCTTAGGGCAGGCAAAGGAGGGGAAGAAAAGCCCCCCTCACCCCAGCCCTCTCCCTCCAGGGGCGAGGGAGTTGCGGAACGGCAGTGGTCAGCGAATGAATGAACACAGACAAATGACAGCAAGAGGAAAGGCGGGGATGCGACTGCCTCTACCTCTCCTCGCCCCTCCTTACAAAGGAGGGGAAAAGAAAGATACGAATGAGCACTGAACGGTTGCCGGGGTGGTTTAAGGTCAGGATCGAGGCGGGGCCGCACTACCGGCGTATTCAGTCGCTGGTCCGGGAGAAGCAGCTTCATACGATTTGCGAGGAGGCGCGGTGTCCCAACAAATGGGAATGCTGGAATAACCGGACGGCGACGTTTTTGCTGTTGGGCGACGTCTGCACGCGACGGTGTCATTATTGTTCAGTCACGACGGGTCGTCCGGCCACGGTGGATTGGGAGGAACCGGAACGGGTGGCCGAAGCCGTTCGCGCGTTGGATTTACGGCACGCGGTGCTGACCTCCGTGAATCGCGATGAACTGGACGACGGCGGCGCCTCCATGTTTGCGGCGACCATTCATGCCATCCGGCGACTTCAGCCGGCCTGTACCGTGGAAGTTCTGGTGCCGGACTTTCAAGGCAATCCGGACGCGGTCGATACCGTCCTAGCGGCGACCCCGGAAATCTTTTCGCATAATATCGAAACCGTCTCCCGGTTGTTTCCGTCCGTCAGACCGCAGGGCAGCTATGACCGTTCTTTGCAGGTGCTTCGCCGGGCCAAGGAGCAAGGGGCCAACACGAAATCAGGATTCATGGTCGGGATGGGCGAGACCAACGAGGAATTGCGGTCGGTCCTGCACGACCTGCGCGAAGCCGGCTGTGAGATCGTGTCGATTGGCCAATACTTGCAGCCGACCAAAGCCCATCTCGTGGTGCACCGGTACGTCCGGCCCGGGGAATTCGAGGATCTCAAACAACACGGGATGGCATTGGGCTTCCGGCACGTGGAATCGGGTCCCCTAGTGCGCAGTTCGTATCATGCCGAGCAACAGACGCACCGTGTGCTGTTATAAACAAACGACGATTCTGAGCGGGATTCTGGTATGCTGCGCGAAGCGACGCCCTCTCTACCTCCCCTTGCCCCTCCTTACAAAGGAGGGGAGCCAGGAAAGAATAGCCGTCTTTTCCTCCCCTTTGTAAGGGGAGGTCGGGTGGGGTAGAGCCAAACGCACATCTGACCTGAAAGGCTTCTCCAATCCCATGCGCGTGAAACGTTGGCTTCTCCTCGCTCCGCTGGTGCTGACGCTCCTGTTGTTGCAGTCCTACTTTTGGGTGCCGACCTATGAGAAACAGGCGACGGGGAATCCGGCGCGTCTGGTGACCTATATCGAGGCGTCGTCCGGCGATGCCAAGATCCTCAATCCGATTTTGAACGCGGATACGGCCAGTTCGGGTATTGTGAGCCTCACGTTTGAAGGGCTCCTGGATTTGGACGAGAACCTGAACTTCCGAGGCCGGTTGGCCACGGACTGGACCATCACCGAAAGAGCGTATTTGTTCGCCAGCTCCTCCAACCGGTTGCCCGACGGCACCGAGGTCACGGGAGCCGGCTTGGCCGGCCGGATTCGGGCCGTCCTGGAGGACGAGGCGTTTTCCGCGTTGGCTGCCAACGTCCGGTCCATCGACGTGTTGCCTCCCGAGACCATGACGTCCACGGTGTCCGTACAAATGCAGGATGCGGAGGGCCGGTTGGCGCGCGGGGACGTGGAGGTGACGTTCGACGTGCCCGAGCGGGTGGCGTTTTCGTTGCACCGGGTGGACCAGGACTTTTTTCAACGGCTGCTGCCGATCATCGGCAATCGGTATCTCGAACATTTTCCGTACGAGCAACACCTCACCTTCCGCGAGGAGGCCGATCCGGAGATCAAGGCCCAGGTGTTTGCGCAATTGCCGGAACGGTTCCCCGTGGCCGAGCACAATCCCATCATCGATTTTCGCCTGCGCCCGGGCGTGCGGTTTCACGACGGCCATGAGTTCGACTCCGGCGACGTGAAATTTACGTACGACGCCATCATGAATCCCAGGAATCTGTCCCCTCGCACGTCGGATTTTGAACCGATCAAGGCAGTCGAAATTCCCGACGCGCAGACGGTGCGCGTGGTGTACAAACGCCTGTTTTCCCCGGCGATCAACGCCTGGACCATGGGCATCCTCCCCGAACACCTGCTCAACGCCGAGGCCATGCAACGGGAGATGGACGATCGCGGTCTCTCCGACGCCGCGCGGGAGGCCTTCGGGATGCGCGACNGTCAATTCAACCGCAGCCCCATCGGCAGCGGGCGATTCCGGTTCGTCGAGTGGCACAGCGATGAATACATCCATCTCCGGCGCAATGACGACTATTGGGAAGGGCCCGCTGAATATGAGGATTATTACATGCGGATCGTACCCGACCTGCTGACGCAGGAAATGGAATTCCGGTCCGGCGCGGTCGATTACTACGGGACGCAACCGCACCAGGTCGCGCGGTACAAGGAAGACGACACGTACCAGTCGTTTTCGAGCCTGGGGTTCGGTTATTCCTACATCGGATACAATAACCGCCGTCCGTTGTTTGCCGACCCGGAGGTGCGCCGGGCGCTGGGAATGGCGATCAACGTGGAAGATTTTCTCCGGTACCTGTTGTACGGCGAAGGAGAGCACATCACCGGTCCCTATCCTCCGAACACCAAGTGGTACGACCAGTCCGTCGAACCCCTGCCCTACGATCCCGATGCCGCGCGGTCCGTGCTGGAAGCCAAAGGCTGGAGCCTCAATGCCGACGGCTGGCTCGAAAAGGACGGCACCGTGTTCGAGTTCAATCTCATTACGAACAGCGGCAACCCCATTCGCAAAAACATCATGACGATCGCGCAGAACGCCTGGAAGAAAATCGGAGTGAAGTGCAACACGCAATATTTTGAATGGGCGGTGTTCCTGAAGGACTTCGTCAACACGGCGGATTTCGACGCCGTGGTGCTCGGATGGAGCATGGGTGTCGATCCCGATTTGTATCAACTATGGCATTCGAGTCAGGCCGGGCCCCAGCAATTGAATTTCATCGGGTACAGCAACCCGCACGCGGACGACCTTATCGTTCGCATCCGGCAGGAATACGATCAGGAAGTGCAACAAGCCCTGACCCACGAATTGCATCGGCTGATTGCGGAGGAACAGCCGTATACGTTTCTCTACGCGCCGTTGGGCACGCGGGTCTTGGATAAGAAGATCGTGCTGGTCCATAAGGCCGATGACGGATCGGAACGGTATGAAAAAATTTACCCGATCCCGAGCGGAGACATTACGTTCCATTTTCATCAATGGCGAAAGCTCGAATTGACGCCGTCGTTTTGAGGGGAATGTCATCCTTATTTGTGAGAGTTTCGGGAGAATAGGCCGTCTTGTTCCTTCCTTTCTACCTCCTGACTTTTCCCTCTTCGGAAAAAGTCCCCGTCCTTACAAAGGAGGGGAACTCCCTCTCCCCTTTTGCGGGAGAGGGTTGGGTGAGGGGCAACGAATGACTGAGCCCATACAAAGATGACACATGGATTGAAGGGTTAATCGCGGATGCAAGCCTTTATTCTTCGTAACGTACTCCAACGGCTCGTGCTGGTGTTCATTGTGTCCATCCTCGCGCATTCGGTGATCCACCTGGCTCCGGGTGAACCCAGCGAGGTGGATCCGGCGAATCCCCGGATGAAGCCCGAAGACATCGCCAAAATCCGGGAGGCGTTCCACCTCGACGCTCCCCTGTATATGCAATATGCCTATTGGATACGCGATCTTGCGTCAGGCGAACTCAAGTCGTTCAAGGACAGCCAACCCGTCCTGGGAAAAATCTGGCGCCGGTTTCTCAATTCCCTGCCGCTGTTCATCTGCGCCACGTTGCTGGTGTGGACCCTGGCGTTCCCCACCGGCATTCAGGCGGCGATCCATCGCGGGGCGGTGTACGACCGCAGCACCACCTTTGCGGCCTATACCCTCATTTCCGTACCGGGTTTCTTCTTGTCCTATATCGTGATTCTCTGGGTCGTGGACCTGTTCGGCGTGCCCGTGATCGGCTTGAAAACCTTCGGCATGGACACGGCGCCACCGCTCTTTCAGACGATGGACCGGATCTGGCACCTGGTGATTCCGTCGCTGATGTCCGCCCTGGGCGGGATGGCGATCCTGTCCCGATACGTCCGCTCCCAGATGCTGGAAGTCGTGGGGCAGGATTACGTCCGCACCGCGAGGGCCAAGGGCGCGGAGGAGGCCGTGGTGATCTACCGGCACGCGCTACGCAACGCGTTGTTGCCGTTCGTGACCATGTTCGGGTTCTTGTTGCCCGGGTTGATCGGGGGGTCGGTCATTTTCGAGCAGATTTTCGCGTGGCCCGGGTTGGGCCGGTTGGGCTATGAAGCCATTCTTGCGAGAGATTTTCCGGTCATCCTGACGTTGAATTTTATTGCCGCGGTCCTGACGCTGGCGGGGACCTTGCTCTCGGACATTCTGTATGCCGTGGTGGACCCGCGAATCAGAACGGGACTGCAAGGGGATGGATGATCGGTGGATGGGCATGACCTTTTTTCTGTCATCCTCGATCGAGTCAAGGACAGGCTCTGATCGGGATGACAGCGTGGAAGTATGGGGAGACAAGAGCAGAGGGTTTAACCTGTTGAGGCAACTGTGGAACACGTGTCAGATCTGACAAAGGACCCACGGCAGTCCGGCGAGGAACTGCCGCCGTCGGAAACGCCGTGGCAGGAATCCCTGCGGTTGTTTCGCAAGGACCGGCTGGCGGTGGCGGGGGCCTATGTTCTGGTGTTGCTCCTGTTTACGGCCGTGTTCGGAAAAGTCCTGACCGAATGGGTGGTCGTGTTCGATCCGGAAGTCGTCCGCCTGCCGGAAAAATTCTTGCCGCCCCTGACCTTCTCGTCCATCGACGAAGTCCCCGCCCATGATCAACCGGTCGGCGGCATCTATCTGTTGGGCACGGACGAGTTGGGTCGCGACGTGTTCGCGCGCATGCTCCAGGGGTCTTTCGTGTCGTTGTCCATCGGGTTTATCGCCGTGGGCATTTCCCTGGCAATCGGCATCGTGTTGGGCGGGTTGTCCGGGTTTTACGGCAACGTCAGGCTCGGCCTGGTGACGGTGGATACGCTCATCATGCGGTTCACCGACGTGATGTTGTGTTTCCCGACTTTTTTCCTGATCCTCACGGTGGTTGCCCTCCTGCCGCCCAGTATCTATAACATCATGATCGTCATCGGGCTGACCAGTTGGATGGGGACCGCCCGGTTCGTCCGCGCCGAATTTCTGGCGTTACGCAAACAGGATTTCGTGGTGGCCGCCACGTCGGTCGGGGCCCGCGACCGACGCGTCATTTTTGCGCACATGGTCCCCAACGCCATCGCCCCCGTGTTGGTCTCGGCCACCATCGGCGTGGCCACGGCCATCCTGACCGAGTCGGGCTTGAGTTTTCTCGGGTTTGGCGTACAACCGCCGTATGCCACGTGGGGCAATATCCTGGCCGACGGCAAAGGGTTCATCTTCGACGCGCCCTGGCTCTTTTTTATTCCGGGCATGGCCATTCTGGTCGTGGTGCTGGCCTTCAATCTGGTCGGAGAAGGCTTGCGTGAAGCCCTCAATCCCAAACTGCGGAGACGCTGAACCGTGAACGCCGTATCCCAACTCCTGCAAGTGTCGCATCTCTCCACGTCCTTCTTTTCGGACCAGGGAGAAATTCGCGCCGTCGAGGACGTCAGCTTCTCGGTGCAACCGGGTCAGACCGTGGCGCTCGTCGGCGAATCGGGATGCGGAAAATCCGTGACCGCTTTGTCCATCATGCAGTTGGTGGATTTTCCGGGAAAGGTCGTGGGCGGGCAAGTGGTGTTCAAGGGCGCCGACCTGCTGACCCTGCCCGCCAAAGAGATTCGACGGATACGCGGCAATCAGATCGGCATGGTCTTTCAGGAACCCATGACGTCCCTGAATCCGGTCTTCACCATCGGCGATCAGATCGGCGAGGTGCTGGACATTCATACGACCCTGACCAAACGCGAGATCCGCCAGGAAGTCATGCGCCTGCTCGAGAAAGTCCAGATCCCGTCCCCGGACAAGCGCATCGATCAATACCCGCATGAAATGTCCGGCGGCATGAAGCAGCGCGTGATGATTGCCATGGCTTTGGCGTGCAGCCCCGATTTGCTGATTGCCGATGAGCCCACCACGGCGTTGGACGTGACGATTCAAGCCCAGATCCTGGAGTTGCTGAAAGAACTGCAACGGGACATGGGCATGGCGATCCTGCTGATCACGCACAACCTGGGCGTCGTGGCGCAATTCGCGCAGGACGTCATCGTGATGTACGCCAGCCGGATCGTCGAACGCGCGAGCGTGCCGCAACTCTTCGCCGCGCCGTCCCATCCGTACACGCGGGCGCTGTTGCGCTCGTTGCCGACGCCCGGCGCGCGGGAAACCCGGCTCGAATCCATCCCGGGCACGGTGCCTTCTCCCCTGATGTATTGCCGGGGCTGCCATTTTTCGACCCGGTGTCCGGACGTGCTGGACCGTTGCCCGGACGAGGAGCCGCCACTCGTGGAAATCACGCCGGGCCATGAAGTCGTGTGCTGGTTGCATCAAACGGGGAGAACGTAACGTGGTCGACGTGAAGCCATCTGACCCTTCGCTTCGCTCAGGGCAAGCTCCCGGAAGCCCCCTGCTTGAGGTCGTGAACCTCAAGAAATATTTCCCGGTTCGAAGCGGCCTCCTCTCGAACGTGTCCGCGTGGGTCAAGGCCGTGGACGACGTGACGTTCGCTATCAAGTCCGGGGAAACCTTCGGGCTGGTCGGGGAGTCCGGGTGCGGCAAAACCACCGTGGGCCGTACCGTGCTGCGGTTGCAGGAGCCCACCGGCGGCGACGTGTTGTTCGAAGGCCAAGACCTGTTTGCCATGGATGCCAAAACGTTGCGGGCCACGCGCCGCCGGATGCAGATCGTGTTCCAGGATCCCTACAGTTCGCTGAATCCCCGCATGACAGTCGGCTCCATCGTGGGCGAACCGCTCAAGGTGCATCACCTGGCCAAAGGCCGGGACCTGACGCAGCAGGTCTGTCAACTCCTTAACCGCGTGGGCCTGCGGCCGGATCATTACCCGCGATACCCGCATGAATTTTCCGGGGGACAACGCCAGCGGATCGGCATTGCGCGTGCCCTGGCGCTGAACCCGAAGCTGATCGTGTGCGACGAAGCGGTTTCGGCCCTGGACGTGTCCATTCAGGCGCAGATCATCAACCTGCTCAAGGACTTGCAGGCGGAGTATGACCTGTCCTACTTATTCATCACGCACGACCTGAACGTCGTCCAGTATTTGGCCGACCGCATCGCCGTGATGTATTTGGGAAAACTCGCGGAAGTCGCGCCTGCCGGCACCCTGTTCTCCGACGCCAAACATCCCTATACCCAGGCCCTCCTGTCTGCCAATCCCTTGCCGGACCCCACAATGACACACGAGCGCATCCTGCTGCCGGGTGACGTGCCGACGCCGCTGAACCCGCCGTCCGGCTGCCGGTTCCACACGCGCTGCCCGCAGGTCATGGAGCAGTGCAAAACCATTGACCCACCCCTCATCCAAATCGGCAAACCGGAAGCCGGTCACAAAGTCTGGTGCCATTTGTATTAGGGAAGGCAACGGTTTTTGAGTAAATTGTTCAGCGTGCCATGAAGGAAGATTGCAGACGGTCGAAGAGGGTCTCAACAGGTCGTGATGAAGTTTGAGGTTTCGACCCCATTGGGGTTCACGGTAAGAACGACGGAGGACTATTGGGAACTTCTCCTTTTCAAACACCCTGAAATTTCAGGAAAAGATCATGAGGTGCAAGAGACGCTCAGGTCGCCCAATTTGGTTCGTCGAAGTCGTTATGAGCCGACGGTGCATTTGTTTTATTTGCCTGAAGGGGATTACTATTTATGCGTTGTGGCGAAACGCTTGAATGCAGAGGGTTTTGTTATTACAGCCTATATAACGGATACGATCAAAGAAGGAGAGCAGCTATGGCCCACGTCCGTGTGATTCATGATCCCGGTGGTGAGACGTTGACCGTGTATTTTGCCGATCCTCGACCCGATCAGGTGTGCGAAGAGACTGGCGAAGGGGTGATCCTGATCAAGGATCGTCAGAGTGGCGAAGTGATTGGATTTGAGCGACTCTATTACAAGGCAATGCCCGGCCCGAATACCGTCACGGTCGAAACGTTGGTGGGTAACGAGAATTAGCCCCCCCTCACCCCAGCCCTCTCCCACCTAGGGGCGAGGGAGTGAAGGACAGGCTCTCCCGCTAAAGGGGGAGAGGGAGCAATCGTATGTCCTCTCTCTTGATGGGAGAGGATAAAGGTGAGGTTGATGAGTCAGGTAGGTCGGATTAGCCCTGAGCCCTTCGGCAAGCTCAGAACAGGCTTGTCGAAGGGCGTAATCCGACATCTTCGCTACATCCTGAGGACAATGGAAAACGCGGTGAAAACGCCGAATGCGCGTGAGTACTCGATGCGTGCCGGCGCGTGGGAGACTTTGCTTTTGAAACTTTCTCCCAAGCTCGCGTAGCGCATCTTCGGGGCATGGGACAGGTATTCGACGCCGGTCCCGAGCTGAAAGGTGACGCGTTCTAGGCAGGTGACACTCAGCGCCGTCTGGAAATTGAGGGTCGTGGCGACGGCCGAATCGCGTGTTTTCCAAACGGTCGGCTCGTCCAAGTCCGGGGCACCCGACGTCAACAGTGTCCTCTGTGCCCCGTCGTATTCGGCATCCAGGTAATACAGCCCCAGCCTGCCGTCGAACGTGAAGCGCCAGCGCTCCTTGAACGGAAGGTCGATGCGGGTGCCGATGATCCCGCCGAAATACCGGGCTTCCAGGTCTTCGTTCAGGGTCAGGTTGTTGACCTCGGACGCACGGTTGGATTCGTAGGCGAAGGTTTCGGATTCCTGGGTCAGCCTCTTGTAACTCGGCCCGATGAAAAGGGAAGTCCTGGCTCGTCCCGTTTGCCCGAAAAACGTCCCGGTCACAAGATCCACGCCGTGAAAGTCAACTTCGCGTTTTGTGCTGATGCGGATGGGATCGCCCCACGCGAAATTGGGAGCGCCGAACGGCATGGCCCCGCCGTCGATCTTGCCGATCCACCCGACCGACCTGGCGTCCGGGTTGCCTTCGATCAGCGACACGAGAAGCCGCTCCGTGTCTGACGTAATGGGACACCTTCCGTTTACCGGATTGATCGGACACTGCCTGTCGAACTGAGCCAGCGCCTCAGTCCATGGTGTCGGATCTTCGTTGTAGTCGTTGACGTGCCTGGAACTGTAGAACGTGAGGAATCCGTTCACTTCGATAAACAGGCGTTTCCCGAAGGCGTCGTATTCGCCGCCGACCGCCAGGTTGACCAGCGGCCCGGCCTGAAATGCGGCGTCGTAGTGGTCGAGGAAGCCGACGGCCTCTTCCCGGCCGTTCGTCCTGATGAACGGGCTCGATTCCGACATGTCCAGAAAATACACCCCGCCGCCCGCTCGGGCGTAGAAATGGTCCGTCAGGTTGTCCGATGCCGCATGGGCTGGAGAACAGAGCAGCAGAAAAACGGGGAGCGTTGCCGCAACAATGGTCCATGGGGCGGGAAAAAGTCTCTTGAAGGAATTCATGGTCAACGTGCTATCCGTAACGCGACCGCCGTCGCGATGGTCTATCACGGCGTCATGCCGGTTGCGGCTCGTAGCGCCGGATGGCGATCTGGTCCTCGCGCTCGCGCGCCCGCGCGATGTCGTACGCGGTCTGCATGCGGATCCAGGTTTCCGTCGTGGAGCCGAATGCCTTGGCGAGCCGGATCGCCATCTCGGCCGACATGCGCGCACGGCCATTCACCAGGTTCGAGAGAGCCTGGCGACTGACACCCAGGACCTTGGCGCCTTCGGTCACGCTGATGCCAAACGGCTCCAGGCAAGCGGTGCGCACGACCTTGCCGGGATGTGGCGGGTTCTTCATGGGCATGGGCTAGCCTCCTTCGTCTCTGCGGTCACGAGTCAGTGGTAGTCAAGCAGTTCCACGTCGTGGACATCCTCGCCGTCGAAGCGGAAGATGATGCGCCAGTTGGCCTTCACGGTGACCGACCAATAGCCCGCCAGATTGCCTTTGAGCGCATGGAGCCGGTAGTGGGGCATGCGCATCGCCCCGGGCGAGGTGGCGACGTCGAGTTGGGCAAGGATCGCTTCTACCCGGTCATGCAGATCGGGCCGGATGAGACGCGGATCTCCGTGCTCATAGAAGCGCCTGAGCCCACGATGTCGAAAGCTCCGGATCATCCCGAAGTGTAGCCTGTCAATCGACGCTTGTCAACGCTGGGTAGTGATTGAGTCTTGTAGGTCGGATTAGCGAAGTGTAATCCGACAATCCCGGCGTAACCCGACAACGCCCCTACGCTGATGTTTCGTGCCTGGTGACAAAAAGGGTCTCAGGGTGACACAAAATGCACTGATGGTGACACAAAAAGCGTTAATGGATTCTTCACTGACATAAAATGATCCACAATGGATCCATTCAGGTGCCAAAGGGTATGTATTTGGCATCATGGCGACCTACTTGTTGTCTTCGCCACCGATCCCCGGTTCCTGTTCCCACTTGAACACGTTGCGCTCGATGAAGATGAATGCGGCGATCCACAAAGAGGCGTCCCAGAAATCGAGGAACGTGCCGAAGAGTCCCCAATACACCGCGGCGCCCGCGATGACGGCATAGAGCAGGGACTTCGCGTGCCGGTTGACAGCCCCAAACCAGCCCGGGAACAATCCTTTGACGCCCGGCCGCACGTCAAGCTCCAACAGGGCCAAGATCAGGAGCCAGGTGCCGGAGTTCACGACGTCAACCCAGGCTAATCGCGTGGCCTGAATCAGGGTTCCGGCTTCGGCTACCGTCCTGGTCTGCCCGTTGACGAACAGTGTTCCGGTGATCCCGGCGCAGTTGCCGGCGTTCAAGGCCCGGTATTCGTCGAGTCCAGCGAGCAGGGCGAACTGCTGCATCGCCAGGGCGCAGGCGTCCAGGATGTCCACCGGTACGTACAGGCCGAAGCCGAGCGCTTTCCCGAGATAGCCGGTAAAGGCGTACACGATGACCACGTAGCACAGGGCGCGCAGGCCCCTGATGGCGCGACCGATGGGTCGCGTCATCACCTCGTCGGAAAGCTGGCAGGTTTCCAGTTCGAACAGCAGCAACAGGATGACCCACGCGGCGGTGTCGATGCTCGCCGCAAACGCGTGGATGATCTGCGCGAACTGCAGGCCGTCCCGGAAGACGTGGGCAGCGGCCTCCCAATCGTCCTTGAAGAACAGCGCCGCGTTGGCGACCAGGGCCGCGTACACCAGGTATTTGAATGCGGAAAACCAATCGAGCCTGTTCATGTGGAACATCTGGTGCTGGCCTCTTCTGTCATCCTCTACTCCCTCCTGACGCTTGTCCCCGATCCTCGATTACAAACGTCAAGGACAGGCTTGATCGGAGATCCAGATGATCTATAGGAATCCAGTGTCTTTTTCCTTATCCGTAAAAACAAAGACACTGGATTCCCGATCGTAGTCGGGGATGACAGACAAAAACAAAGACACTGGATTCCTGCTTTCGCAGGAATGACAGTCTGAGGTGCCTTGCCGGAACGACTCTACCCCACCTGGCCTCCCCTTACAAAGGGGAGGCAAAGAACACGATCAGGGTGTTCTGAACCCCTGCCTTGCGGGAGCGGAAGGCCGGTCCGTATAATCGCCAATTCGTGCGCAATGAGCCTCACGCATCGATGACACCGAAACTACGGGAGTGTACATGACAGAGCAGGGTAACGATCCGAAGCCTTTCCCCGCACTTCGCAATATTCAATATTCGCCCATGAAGCAGGGCGAGGAGCACTACATCGTCTTGTGGGACCCCTCCGGGTTGAGTGCCGAAAAGCTCATCATCCCGCTCAACCTGTTCCACCTGTTTCAATTCATGGACGGCGAGCATTCCCCGGAACAAATCGGCGTCGAATACCTGAAAAAATTCGGCGAGTTCCTGTTGCCGGACAAACTCGACCGGCTCATCGCCGACCTGGATGACAAGCTGTTTCTGGAAGGCGATCGCTACGAGGCGGCGAAAGCCCAAGCGGTGAAGGCGTACCGGGAAGCCCCGGCGCGGAAACCCCGCTTTGCCGGCAAGAGCTACGAAGCCGACCCGCAGAAACTGCGCGAACAACTGGCCGGATTCTTCACGTCCAAAGAAGGGCCAAGCCCCGATCCTTCAGAAAATCAGGGGAAGCCGATCAAGGGGCTGGTCGTGCCGAACTACGACGTGAACGTGGCCGGGCCGCTCTATGCATGGGCGTACAAAGAACTGCGGGAGGCGGAAGCCCCGGACGTCTACGTGCTCTTCGGGACCGCCCACGCCGGGTTGACGGAACCGGTGGCCGTGACGGACAAGGACTTCGAAAGCCCGTTGGGGATCGTGCCGGTCAATCGGCCGATCATGGATGTGCTGCGGGCCAAGGGGGGAGACGCGTTGTTCGCGGATGAGTTACGGCATGAAACCGAACACAGCATCGAATTCCAGGTGCCCTTTCTGCAGGAGACCGTAGGCACGCGGCAGGCCATCTCGATGGTCCCGGTCCTGTCGGCGTTCCCGCCCGGGTGTTTGATCGATCCGGCCCTCAAGGACGTGGCCGATCAGGTGGAAGGGTTCGTGTCGCTGTTGAAAGACGCCATTGCCGCGTCGGGTCAGAAGGTCTGTCTCATCGCCAGTGCGAACCTCGCGCATATCGGCCTGCGTTATGGCGATGAAAAGGCTCCCACGGATTTTTCATTCCATCGCTGCATGCAAACCGATTTGGAAATGCTGAAACACGTGGAAAACGTGGACGCCCGGGGCTTTGCTGAATTTCTCCTCAAGGAACAGGACCGCCGCCACGTCCTGGGCTTCTCGGCGATGTATCTGCTGTTGCGGGTGATCGAGGCGGAAAAAGGGGAGGTTCTGCGCTACGATCGCGAGATCGTGGATCAATTCAACTCCACCACCACCTACGCCAGCGCCGCGTTCTTTTAAGGAACCTCTGCTTTACGGCACTATCGGGCGCATGGCGGCGTTGTGTCCTCGCTCAACCCTCGCCTATCTAGTTGATAAGCCTCGGGTTTCGCTGCGGGACGCCTTGCCCTGCATCCCGCTATCACCATAAATCAGAGTTCCTTAAGAAGCCCCTCTCGGGTGCCCCTCTTGCTGTCATCCCCGACTTGATCGGGGATCCAGCGTCTTTGTTTTTTTGCATGCGGGGTGTCGCCCCCGCACGACGAGGTCCTTTTGTTTCGGCAAAAGGACCCAAAACCATGGGCGCCCGGGCGTGGCCCTTCGGGTGCCTTTGCCCCAGTCCCGATTGTTAGGGCTGCGGAACTCGCTTCGCTCAGACAGTCCTCGCCCCTCAATAGAATTTTCGGGACCGGGGCGCAGCCGCGCCCGCAGGCGCCCTCGAAATGGCGCCATGAGATGGCGCTTCCTTTTTCTCTTGTCTTTATCTGTCATCCCCGACCACGATCGGGGATCCAGCGTCGTTGTCTTTGTGCATTGCTCCCTCTCCCCATTGCGGGAGAGGGGTGGGGTGAGGGGGCTCCTTACTCCTCCACCACCTCGACGGTCATCGTCACGGGGTCCAGGGGGTTGTCCTGGGGGTCCCGTTCCATTGCCACGATCTGATCCACCACGTCCATGCCCTTCCTGACTTTCCCGAAGACGGTGTAGGTCCGGTCGAGGCTGCTCGTATCCTCCACGCAGATAAAAAACTGCGAGCCATTGTCATTGACGTCACGGGTGCGATCGTCGTTGCGAGGCATCTTGGCCATGGAAACCGTGCCGCGGCGATGGGGTTGGTCGCTGGGTTCCGGAACCAGGCCGAACCCCGGTCCTCCGGTGCCGTGCAGGGTGCGATCCGGGTCTTTGCTGAGCGGGTCTCCCCCCTGGATGATAAAGCCCGGCACGACGCGGTGAAACGTTGTGCCGTTATAGAAACCGATTTTAGCGAGGTTCAGAAAGTTGTCTACGTGGCGAGGCGCCACGTCCGTGTAAAACTGGATCGTGATATCGCCGAGCTTGGTGGAAATGACGACTTTGGGGTTCTTTTTCTTGAAGGTCAGGGGCGCACTCATCGGCGGACTGTATCAAGGCAGGCGGAGGTTCGGCAACCGTTCAACGATTGCCGTTTCCCATTGCCATCCTCGAAGGGTCTCGGCTCTCTACCCCTCCTATCCTCCCCTTACAAAAGGGAGGAAAAGGACGTGATCATTCTCTCCGCGCCAGGCCGTCCGCTGGCCGGATTCCGAGCCAGCAAACCGCGCCGATGCATGCCAGGACTGCCGCGACGCCGAGTGAGGCGGTCCACCCGAATTGGTTCGCGATCCAAGGCGTGAGCGTGGGGGAGAGGGTGCCGCCCAGATTGGCGCCGGTGTTCATCACCCCGGAAAGCGTGCCGGCGTGGGCTTTGGACAGGTCCACGGTCGAACTCCAAAACGCCCCGATGGTGAAATACAGCCACCCCGCGCCCAGGGATAACAAGGCCAGGGCGGTGTAGGGTTCGTCGATGGTTGCCCCCCTGATGATCGAGAGGGCTGCCAGGGCCATGCCCCCGGCCCCGACCCAGGGACGTTCTTTGTTTGCGCCAAAACGTCCGGACAAACGGTCCGTGACCCAGCCGCCGAGCGGACACAAGACCGTCATGGCCAGAAAGGGGCTGGCGGCGAAGAGGGCGCCGCGCAGCACACTGAAGTGTCGCACGTCCACGAGGTAGAGGTAAAACCAGGACAGGTACACGTAGGCCACGTATCCGAAACAGGTGTAACTCAAGACCAGCCACCACACGCTTGGGGTTCGTGCAAAGGCTTTCCAGGGAACGGGTGCCGGGGTTTCCGGGTCGTTCCGCAAGGGCGTGTCGCCTCGGATCAGCGCGGCTTCTTCGACGTTGACCCGTGGATGCGTATCCGGCCGGTCCGTGGCGAACCAGTACCACAGCATGGCAATGAGGACGCCGAGGCCTCCGGCCCAGTAAAAGGCCGTCTGCCAGCCGTAATTCACCATGATCCAGGCCGTGATCGGGGGGGTGAGCGCGGATCCGACTCCGATGCCGCTGATCGTGACCGCGATGCCCAGTCCCCGCTCATGCGGGCCGCACCAATTGGCCACGGCCCGGTTGAAATTCGGCAAGGCCGCGGCTTCCCCGACGCCGATCAGGAATCGGACGATCATCAGCGATCCCCAAATGCCCGCGACTCCTGCGAGCGTCGACGACGGGGCGATGGCGGTCATGGCCGTAAAGAGGGACCACCAGATCACGGCCAGAGTCAGGACCCTTCTCGGTCCCCATCGGTCTCCCAGCCGGCCGCCGGGGATTTGAAACAAGGCATACCCCAGGACGAATGCTGAAAAAATCTGCCCCATCTGCACGTTGGTCAGTCCGAGGGCTGGCATCATTTGCCTGGCCGTGACTGAAATATTGACCCTGTCGATATAGGTAATAATGCTGATTGCAAGCAGGAGGGCCAGGATCGTCCAGCGTGTGTGGGATGGCTTGCGGTCGGCTGCGGGCTGGGGCATGACTTCTCTCCTCCGGTTGATGGCACTGTAACGGGGTTGGTTGGAGAATGCCAGATGGTACGTCTGTTGGTGGAAGTTACTGGTTGAAACTTGGTCTTGGTCCGTGATAGAGGGAGCTTTCCTGTATGGGCTTGGAGGCATATATCCTTTCGCCAAACAAAATCAGGAGGTAAAGGACAATGGCAATGAGAGCCCGGCAAATAACCAAGACGAAGGAGAAGAAGTCGGGGCGGTCCGTGTCCAAAGCCACGTCCAAGGTGTCGAAGCCCAAGGCGAAGGCTTCCCCTTCGACTTCAGGCGTGTTGCGCCTTACGCTCAGGACAAGCAGGGCAGGCTCAGCCAAATCGAAACCGGTGAAATCGGCCAAGACGGCTAAGAAAGATGCGCTCAAGTCCCAAACGACGAAGAAATCCTCCAAGGTTTCCCCGAAAGAGAAGATGAAGAAAAAGACTGCGATAAAGAAGGTGTCCACCAGGAAAGCGGCCGTGAAGAAAGCGGCTGCCAAACCCTCGCCAAGACGTCCGGTCAAAGCGAAAGCGTCGGCCACGGGAAAGGCGAAAAAGGTTGCTGCCAAGAAGGTGCCTGCCAAGCCCGTCAAGCAACGTCCGGCGACCGTCAAAGGGAAAGCACCCAAGAAGGTCGCGGTAAGCCCGAAGAACGTTGCCAAGCCGGTCCCGGCACCGGACGCGAAGGCCGTGCCGCCGGTGAAGAGCCTCTCGTCCGTTGACGTGGCGGCGGAGTCCCTTCGACAGGGCTCAGGACAGGCTCAAGACGTGACTGCCGACGTGGTCCTTGACTCACCCTTCGACAGGGCTCAGGACAGGCTCGAATCGGATTTATCCGGATTCGATGATGAGCCGGCCGATGAGTTTTCTGCCGACCTGGACGATGACATGTCCGGGGATATTTCCGGTGACTTTGATGAAGACGCGGGATTCGGTTCCCTTGCCGAAGACCGCGATGATGATTTGACCGAAGATTTGTCCGAGGAGCTGGAAGCCGAGAAATATTTCAGGGAAGCGGAGGCGGGATTGGATGACGACGACTTGCCGCGTGGGTGGTAAGGGGACGGTGAAACGTCTTTCGCGAAAGGCGAACGTCGAGAGACAGGATGCGCAAACGACGATCCCGGTGAGATCGACGTGGATCTAAAAGGAGAATTGGATGTCTGAAGTTGAAGGCTTNCCACGCATTGGAGAAAATGCCCCGGATTTTTCCGCGGTCACCACGCTGTCTCAGGATTTTGGATTCAGCGCTTGGCAAGAGCAGGATTGGGTCGTCTTCTTCTCCCATCCCGCGGATTTTACGCCCGTCAGCACCACGGAATTGGTGGAATTTGCCCGTCGTCACGAGGACTTCAAGAAGAAAGGCGTCAAGTTGCTCGGAGTCAGTGTCGACAGCATCCATGCCCATCTGGCCTGGCTTGCGAATATCAAGGAGAAACTGGGTGTGACGATTCCCTATCCCCTGGTGGCGGACGTTGATATGCAGGTGGCCCGGCTCTACGGCATGATCCATCCCGGGGCCAGTGCGACCGCCACGGTCCGTGCCGTGTTTGTGATTGATCCCAAACGCGTGATCCAGGCCTTGATCTACTACCCGTTGAACGCCGGGCGGAACGTGGACGAAGTCCTCCGGTTGGTTACGGCCCTACAAACGGCCGGCACCTTGTCGTGCGTGACTCCGGTCAATTGGCAAGAGGGTGACAAAGTGGTGGTGCCTCCGCCCAGAACGGTTGAGGAAGTCGAGGAACGGCTCAGCCATTCCGACCGGGAAGTCAAAGATTTTTACCTCACCCTGAAAGATCCGAAACCGCAAGCCTGAGGCCGGGTCATCCTCGACTGGAGAATGCCGTTTCTCCAACACCCTTCGCTCGCGTCTGCAATATCGCTGTCGGGTTACGCTCCACGAACCCAACCTACGGTCTCTCATTTCCTCCCCTTTGTAAGGGGAGGCTAGGTGGGGTAGAGTTGATCGCTCACGGAGTACGAGGGTTTGCTGTTCTACCGGCAGGTTCTACCTCCCAACTTTTCCCTCTTCGGAAAAAGTTCCCGTCCTTACCCTTCGACTTCGCTCAGGGCGGGCAAAGGAGGGGAAGTGAAAGTGTGTCAACTTTTTCCCCTAGCATCTCATGAGGTTAATGCCACCGTCCGCATGGTTCGTGAGCCTTCTCTGCGTGGTCATCTGGATCGTGGGGTCGGGCATGTCCTGGGGGGTGTGCCGGGTCGAAGAGGGGACGGACCCTCGGGTGATGGTTCGCGAATTGAAAGGCACCTGTGGCGACGAGGACCGGCGCGCGCTGGCCGTTTCGGCGGACGACGTGTTGACGACCTTGCAGCAGGGTAGAGGGGTGGTGTTGAAAGGGGTCACGCTCGCGGGCGACCTGCCCTTGGACCGGTTGAGACTTCAACCTTTTGACCCCGGGTTGGTCCGCCACGCGGCGATCGCCGAACGTATCGAAGCCGAGCGGGTGTCCGCGGTCCACGTCATTGACGGGCCTTTCATTCTTGAAGACGTGGAGGTGCAGGGCATTCTTGCGACGAATCTCATCGAGCCCGGGTACGTGGTGGTCCGTGGGCCGGTGAGCCTGCGAGGCAGCACCATCCGGCAATCCATGGACTTCTCCCGGATGGTCTTCCTGGATCGAGCCGATTTTTCCGGCATGCACATCGGCCATGAGGGCTTCTTTATTCGAGCCATGTTTGCCCGGGATGCCGATTTTACCGGCACGTCGTTTGGCACTCATTCCCGGTTTCATCAGGCCCGGTTTCTGGGGAAGGCTGCGTTTACGGGAGCGCGGTTTCACGGCCTCGCGGAATTCCTGGAAGTCTCTTTTCGGGAGGACGCCGAGTTTGCGCGTGCCAGGTTTCTTCAGGGGACGGGCTTTTCCGGGAGCCGGTTTCACAAAACGCTGGATTTGTCCGGGGCGCGGTTCGAGCGTGAAGTGTATTTTCGATTTACCGAGTATCAGGGTGATGCGGATTTTCACCGGGCCCTGTTTCGCAACACGGCGGATTTTACGGAAGCCCGGTTTCGCGGAGCCGTCGATTTTCGAGAGGCGGTCTTCGAGTACCCTCACCTGGTTTCCGGCGTCGATCTTCCCGACGATGTCAGGGAGGGAGGCACGAACGTCCGGGATCGCGATTTCCTTTTGCTGTTCTTCGTCCTGGCTCTGCTGGGGTTAGTGCTGCTGGCGGTCTGGAAGAAAAAAGCCCGGTGAGTGCGCCGCCGCGGGAGGTGGCCTCTACACCATCTCGATCCACAAGATATAGAAGTTTCTATTGCCTCTGTCCACTAAAAGTGGTATACCAAATGTGACAACCTTGCGCGCTTCTTTTTGTCTTTTCCTCCCCTTTGTAAGGGGAGGTTAGGTGGGGTAGAGACCGAACGTCGGGGACGACAAATGCCTCTACCTCCCAACTTTTCCTCTTCGGAAAAAGTTCCCGTCCTTACAAAGGAGGGGAACAGAAGTTGCCGGTGGTATCATGGAACAGGTCGAAACCGCATACGAGGTGAAGCTTGAGGCCTTCAATGGTCCACTCGATCTGTTGCTCCACCTCATTCGCAAGCATGAAATCAATATCTACGATATCCCTATTGCCCTGATCACCCGGCAATATCTCGAGTATCTTCAAATCATGAAGGAACTCAATCTCTCATTCGCCGGTGAGTTTTTAGTGATGGCCGCGACCCTGATCCATATCAAGTCTCGCACACTGCTCCCGCAGGAACCGGGGCCGGAGCCGTGTGACGAGGAAGGCGAAGATCCGCGGAGTGAGTTGGTGCGCCGGCTCGTCGAGTACCAGCAGTTCAAGGAAGTCGCCGGCCGGCTATCCGACCAGGAACGCGTGTGGCGGCAGATGTTCCAACGGGAGCCGGAACCGAACCCGCCGCTCAGGGAAGTGTTTCCCGACGACGTGCAGGTCTTTGACCTCCTGAGCGCCCTGCAGGACGTCCTGGCGCAGACCACCGCATCTTCCGGGCTGGAGTTCACCCCGGATACCGTGACGGTTCAGGACCGTATCAATAGTGTGATCGAACGCCTGGAAGAGACCCCGGCCATCAGCTTTACCGAGTTGTTTGAGGGTGAGACCAATCGATTGACGGTGATCGTCACGTTCTTGGCGTTGTTGGAACTCGTGCGGATGAGGCTGGTTCGTCTGACGCAAACGGATTTCGGGGGGGCCATTCGGATTACCCGCACGTTTCTCGCGTGGCAACCTGACGGTGATGGCGCGCCGCCCCAGGAAATGAACAATGGTGACCACAATGGAGGTTTCAATGGAAACGGAATCCTCTGACAAGACACATATGCCTGCCCCGCCTGTCCTGAGCGTAAGGCGCAACGCGCCTGAAGTCGAAGGAAGCGAAGTCGAAGGGACCGAGGCCGTGGATTCGGCCCCGGATCCTTCCCTCCAGTCCATGAACGGGGATGCGCCGGGTGAGCGTCCTGAGAATGAAGGTCCGGGTCTCGCCGATGGATTGAGTGAGCAGGAACTCAAGGGGATCATCGAAGCGCTGTTATTCGTGTCCCCCGATCCCCTTCTTCTCGATAAAGTCACCACGGTGTTGGCGGGACCACCCAAGGTGGCGGTGCATAACGCCATGAAGGCCCTTCAGCATGATTATGACCAGGAAGGCCGTGGCCTCCAGATCGTCGAGTTGGCCGGGGGCTACGTCATGATCACACGATCCGATTGCGCCCCGTGGATCACCAAGCTCAATAAGGTCAAGGCTTCCGCTAAAGTGTCCCGTTCCGCCTTGGAGACCCTGGCGATCATTGCGTATAAACAACCGATCATGCGTGCGGAGATCGAGCAGATCCGCGGGGTCGAAACGTCGAGCGTGTTGCGGACGTTGCTGGACCAAAAACTCATCCGCATCGTCGGGCGCAAGGACATCCCCGGCCGTCCGATCCTGTATGGCACGTCCAAGGTCTTCCTGCAAAAATTCGGGCTTCGGGATCTCCGGGATTTGCCGCCCCTTCGTGACTTCGCCGCACTGGGGCAGGGAGAAAATCCCGAACTCTTCGAAGAACTCTCGCCCGGTCATGATCAAGCCGGCGCCGATCCGGTCGTCCAGGAACCCACCCGGGAGTATCCCGAACCCGTCGCCACGTAGGAGCGGTGTCTGCCTTGCTTCCGAAGTTGACGTAGGCCGGATTAGCCCTTCGACTACGCTCAGGACAGGCGTAGCGTAATCCGACCTGCCGGATCTCTTCCCTTTCCAAACCATCGACGTTCTCGATATAGTTCCCTCTACACTTGCGTGAAGAACGCGCTCTTCCCGAATTTTTTCCCTCCCTTTTGTAAGGGGAGGCTAGGTGGGGTAGAACCAAACGTCCATGAAGCATGAGAGATGTCTTGGTCATAGCCTCTACTTCCCCTTGCCCCTTCTTACAAAGGAGGGGCAAAGATAAGGTGCAATTGTCAACGAATGAGTGAACACATACAAGGCAAACGTATGGATCTCGTGCTTCCCGCTAAACGTTCAGGCATCGGTGCGGATCTCCGGCGTCTCCTCGACTCCTCAAAGGTCAAGGATGACGCGTCCACCATACGTGCGTATGCGGTCGATGCCAGCATCTATCGCCTGACCCCTCAAGTAGTGGTGCTCCCGGAACGTGAATCGGATATCGACCTGGTGATGGACTATGCCCTGACGCGGGGTATCCCTCTGACCGCGCGTGCCGCCGGGACGAACCTTACGGGGTCGGCCATCGGGTCGGGCATCATTCTGGACGTGTCGCGTCTCAATGGGATTCTCGAAGTCAACGCCGAAGAGAAATGGGCGCGCGTGCAACCCGGCATCGTGCTCAACGAGTTGAATGCCCGGCTGGCCTCGACCGGTCTCATGTTCGGTCCCGATCCATCCAGCGGCGACATGTGCAAGTTGGGCGGGATGTTGGCGAACAACTCGTCGGGGCCGCACACGCTGCGGTACGGGTCGGTCAAAGACAACGTGCTGGCCATGCGGGTCAGGCTTGAATCGGATGGGTGGCTCACCGCCGGCCGTGAGCCCGTGGATGGGGAAGGCTTCCCTCGGACACTCGCGGCCTTTCAGGGATTGCACAAGGTTTTTGATCTCGTGCGGGACAACCTGGATCTGATCGAAGCCAAGCGCCCGCGCGTCAGCAAGAACAGCGCGGGATACAACCTCTTTGGAGTGGCGGAAGGCTTCACGCAAGGGGTCTTCGACCTTCCCAAATTGTTTGTGGGTAGCGAGGGCACGTTGGGCGTGTTCAGTGAGGCGACGATCCGGCTTGTCGATCGGCCGCAGTCCACCGTGACCGGCATGATCCATTTCCGGCACTTGGAGGAGATGGGCGAGGCGGTGCATCACTTGTTGCGGCTCGATCCGTTGGCCCTGGAAGTGATGGATGCCAACACGCTGGACCTCATCGGCCGGTCGCAGCACCGGATTCCCGGCGAGGCCGCGGCCACCTTGCTCATTGAATTCGATCAAGCGGGAGACCACGGCGGGATTGCGGAACTTCACGCGGCCTGCCGGCATTATCGTCTGGCCGGTGATCCCGTCGTCGCGACCGATCCGGAGCACCAACGGAATCTCTGGAAAGCCCGAAAAGCCCTCTATCCCACGTTATACCGGTACGACGCCAGGAAAAAACCCATCAATTACGTCGATGACGTGGTTGTGGCCGCGGAACACATGGGGGAGTTGATCCGCTATCTGGACGGGGTCTTCGGTCCCGCGAAAGTCCGGGTGGCGATTTTCGGACACATCGGCAACGGCAATGCCCACATCGTGCCGTTGCTGGACATGAATGACGAGCGCGATTTTCAGCGCATGGTGGACACGTATTATGAGGTGCATGACACGATTCTCGATCGATTCCAGGGCTCCATTTGCGGGGAACACGGGGATGGCCGCGTCCGTGCCGAAATGGTCAAGCGGATGTTCGGCGACGAGTTGTACGGTCTCTTCGTGCAGGTCAAGCATGCGATGGACCCGGCCGGGATTTTGAATCCGGGCGTAAAACTCAGCGAGACCGCGTTTACCGAACACATCGACTTTGAACGGTTGGGAAAATCCTGCGCCACGTGCGCCAAATGTAATTCGGTCTGCCCGGTGTACGACGTGTTTCAATCCGAGGACATGAGTTCCCGGGGATGGTATGAAATCGTGACCGCCCCGGACTACAGCTATCTGGAATCCAAGCGCGTGGTGGAAGCGTGCTTGAATTGCAAATCGTGCCGGACCATCTGCCCGGCGGACGTGGACGTGTCCGAGCTGATCCTGCAACGACGGGCGGAGCATCCGAACGCGCTCGCCGGGAAACTCTTTGCCCTGCACGCGCAACAGGAACGGTTCGGCGCGTTGGTCAAGTTGGCCGCGAAGACGCAAGCGCTCTGGGACCGGCCGCTCATCCGGAAAATCGGCGAAGTGCTGTTGCGACCGTTCCTGGCGCGACTCTCCGAACGCGCACGGCTTCCCTGGAACATGAAACTGCCGCGCCTGGCGAAATCGTTGTTGCGTGAACGGCATCGCGCGCTTTGTGTGACGTCTCCCTCCGCTGCCGCTTCGGGAGATGCAGGTGGTGACGGAACACAGGAAGGCGGGGCCCCGCCGAAGGTCGCGTATTTTCACGGCTGCGCCGCCAATTACTTCGATGACGGAGTGGGTGACGCCGTGCTCAACGTCCTGAAGCGATACGGCGTGACCCCGGACCTTCCGCCCCAACGATGCTCCGGGACGCCCATTGAAACGTACGGGCATCGTGCCTTGGCCAAGGAAGGGGCTCGATACAACGTCGAGAATCTAGCCGGGTATGACGTGATCGTTACAGGCTGTGCGTCCTGTACGCTGGCGCTCAAGGATTACGCCACGCTCTTCCAGGGTGAACCCGAGGAGGGACAGGCCCGGCGTGTTTCGCAACACGTGAAGCATATCGCGGAATACGTCATGGAGTTGGACCCTGGTCGCCAGAAACCGGCAGGTTCGAACGGGACGCGCAAGGTCACGTATCATTCGTCCTGTCACTTGCGCGCGGCGGGCGTGGCTTCCCAGCCCCGGCAGTTGCTGGCCACGACCCCGGGTCTCGACTACGTCGAAATGCAGGACGCCGACCGTTGCGCGGGCGGGGCGGGCACGTACATCGTGAAGGAGTATGACACCGCACAAAAAATTTTCGAACGGAAACGCCGGGCGATCAAACAAAGTGGCGCGGAGATTGTCGCCACGAGTTGTCCGGCCTGCATGATTCAATTGAAAAACGGCTTGCCCGACGGCACCGCCGTGAAGCATATTGCGCAGGTCCTGGACGAATCGGAGGCCGCAAATTTGTAGGTCGGGGCAGGTTGTTAAACCCTCTCCCCTTGCGGGAGAGGGCAGGGTGAGGGGGGAAACCGTTGTAGGTTGGATTAGCCCTTCGACTACGCTTTCTTCGACTTCAGGCGTGTTGCGCCTTACGCTCAGGACAGGCGTAGCGTAATCCGACAATTCCATGAGGCTGAGTGTCGGGTTACGCTCCGCTAACCCGACCTACGGCCGCAGGCCCGGGCCTTGCAAAAGGAGGATTTTCATCATGGTCACGATACGAGTGTTTGGACAGGTCCTGCTCCCTTGCGTGGAAGAGCCGGAGATTCAATGTGAGATTTCCGCGCCGGTCAGCGTGCGGGAATTATTGGAAGGCAATCCGGAAACCTTGGGCGGGTTGATGGAATTCCTGAGAAAAGGCGAATTGATGGTTACGGTCAATCAAAAAATCAGTACCGTGGAATCGATGGTCAACGATGGCGACGTGGTGAAATTCACGCACCAGTTCAATCCGGAACACGAAGGGGCCCTGTGGCATAACCCGTAACTCCGGATTTCGACTCATTCTCTCCTCTCTCGTCAAGGCAGAGAAAAGTTGGGTTTTTTGTCAAGGAAGACGAAGATCGAGGCCGTCAGACGTCGGCTAACGCGGCCATTTGGCGGAATTTTTCTTGCCGGTTTGCCAGGAGTTGTTCCGTGGAAAGGGTGAGTAGCTGGCCCAGTTGGGTGTGGAGGGTTTGGGCGACGGCTTGACTGACGATTTCGACGTCGCGATGCGCGCCACCGAGTGGTTCGGGCACGACTTCGTCGGTAATGCCCAGTTTGAGCAGTTCCGCGCCGGTCATTTTCAAGGCCGCGGCCGCGGCTTGCGTTTTGGTTGCATCTTCCCAGAGGATGGCAGCGCACCCTTCCGGGGAAATGACCGAGTAAATGGAGTGTTCCAGCATCACGATCCGGTCGGCTACGCCCAACCCCAACGCCCCGCCGCTTCCTCCTTCTCCGGTAATGATGGCCACAATCGGCACCTTGAGCATGGACATCGCGAACAGGTTTCTGGCAATGGCCCTGGCCTGGCCGCGTTCCTCGGCTCCCACGCCGGGGTAGGCGCCCGGTGTATCGATAAACGTGACGATCGGGCGTTTGAATTTCTCGGCCAGATGCATCAACCGCAAGGCTTTTCGATAGCCTTCGGGATTGGGCATACCGAAATTGCGTTTCACGCGCTCCTTGAAGCTTTGTCCTTTTTCATGACCGATGACGCAAATGGACCGGCCACGGAACGTGGCAAATCCACCGATGACGGCCTTGTCGTCTCCGAATGTTCGGTCGCCGTGCAGTTCGAGAAAGTCCTCGCACATGTGCTTCATATAGTCCAGGATCGACGGGCGTTGAGGATGACGGGCGATTTGCGTTTGCTGCCAGGGGGTCAGGTTGCCGAAGATTTCCTGCTCCGTCTTGGCTAACCGGGCCTGGAGCATGCGCATCAGCCGCGGGACGGCCTTTCTCTCGGACCCCGATTTGTTCAGCTTTTCCATCCGTTCTTCGAGTTCTTTCAACGGTTTTTCAAATTCCAGAAAATCACGCATGGCGGATTCGTCCTGGACGCCTCAGTGAAACGTCACGGTCTGCTTTCCCAAAATTTGCTCCACTTCATACACCAGGTCCGAACTCGGCAAGACGTTGACGTTCGGCAACGGGGCACTCTCCGCTTGGACCTGCGAATCGAGATGGAAGTGAAAGGCGACCGGGGCTGGCCCCGGATGACGGTGTAAGACTTCCTGCAGTTTGGGGAGTTTGCCCCACGTGTCCGGCGTTTCCGCGAGGCGCACCACGACCCGTTTCACCGTTCTGGCTTGCAGGTCGCGCAGGGGCTCCAATTTGGTGGCTTTGAGACGGGCGCCCGTATCCATTTGGTCCACCGTGCCCATGGCCTGGATGACGGTATCCGCATTCAGAAACTCCGAACAGTTTTGGAAGAGTTCCGGAAACACGATGACTTCGACCAAGCCCTGCAGGTCTTCCAATTGGACGTAGGCCATCCGATTCCCTTTTTTGGTGGTGGTGACTTTGACGCCGGCTACCACGCCGCAGATTTTAATCTCCCGGCCTTCGCGCGCCTCGTGGAGGGTGGCCGTGGTATGCGTCGACAGCAGGCGGATGGCTTCGGCGTGTTGGGCCAACGGATGGGCGGTGATATAGAATCCGGTGAGTTCCCGTTCAAATTGGAGGATTTGGGCTTGTTGCCATTCGTCGATCGCGGGCAGCGGTCGAGTCACGGCCTGCGGGTTCGAGGAATCCGTCTCAACGGTCTCGAACAAGGACGTCTGCCCCATGGCGCGCTCCTTTTGAATGGCGCCGGCTTCATCCAGGGTCTGTTCCATCACTGCCATCAATTGAGCCCGTTTGGCCCCCATGGAGTCAAATGCCCCCACCTTGGTCAAACCTTCCAGCACGCGTTTGTTGACCTTGTGCAGGTCGATCCGGCAACAAAAATCAAAAAAGGACGCGAAGGGCTCCCCGGCATCACGGCATGCGATAATGGATTCAATGGCGCTGCCGCCGACGTTCTTGATGGCCGCCAGCCCGAATCGAATCCCGCCCTCCACGATGGTAAAGTTTTTCTGGCTTTCATTCACGTCAGGCGGGAGGATGGGAATCCCGCGTTCGCGGCATTCGGTGAAATACCCCACCATCTTATCCGTATTCCCCATTTCGCTCGTGAGGAGCGCGGCCATGAATTCCCTGGGATGATGCGCCTTCAAGTAGGCCGTTTGGAAGGTCACCAGGGCATAGGCCGCCGAATGGGATTTGTTGAACCCGTACCCGGCAAAGTAGGCCATCTGGTCGAAGATCTTTTCCGCTTTCTTTTCCGTGAACCCCTTGGCCTTGGCCCCGTCCAGAAACAACTCTTTTTGCTGGGCCATTTCTTCGTGCTTTTTCTTCCCCATGGCTCGACGGAGCAGATCGGCTTGCCCCAAACTGAACGCGGCCATGCGATTGGCAATGGCCATGACTTGTTCCTGATAGACGATGACCCCGTAGGTTTCCTTGAGAATGGGTTCCAGTTCCGGAGGGTCGTACGCAATTTTCAAGGGATCGCGTTTGCGCTTGATAAAGTCGTCCACCATGCCGCTTTCCAGGGGGCCCGGCCGGTAGAGAGCGAGGATCGCGATGAGATCTTCAAAACATTCCGGTTTGATGCGGACCAATAAATTGCGCATACCCGAACTTTCCAGTTGAAAGATCCCGGAGGTTTTGCCGGAAGCCAGGAGCGCATAGGTCTCTGCGTCATTCAGCGGAAGCCGTTCACTATCGAGTCGTTCTTCCGGGGCTCGACTTTGGTTCACCATGTCCACGGCCTGGTGAATCATGGTCAGGGTTTTCAGCCCGAGAAAATCAAACTTGACCAACCCCACTTTTTCGATGTCCGTCATCGAATATTGCGTGACGATTTCGTTGTTGGCCGTTTTGTACAACGGCACGTGTTCCATCAGCGGTTTCTGTGAAATCACCACTCCCGCCGCGTGCGTGGAGGCGTGTCGCGCCAAGCCTTCGAGGGCTTGGGCCGTCGTCATGAGTTCCTGCATTCGCGTATCACCGTCGACCAACTCTTGCAGGCGCGGTTCCTGGGTCAAGGCATCTTTCAAGGTGATGTTGAGTTGCGTGGGCACGAGTTTGGCGACGCGGTCCACTTCGGCGTAGGGAATATCCATCACGCGCCCTACGTCCCGGATGGCGGCCTTGGCGCCCAGCGTTCCGAACGTGATGATTTGACACACGTGATCTTCGCCGTATTTCTCGATCACGTAATTGATGACTTCTCCCCGGCGGTCCATGCAGAAATCCATGTCGATATCCGGCATGCTCACGCGTTCGGGATTGAGGAACCGCTCGAAGAGCAGGTTGTACACGAGGGGATCCAAGTCGGTAATGGAGAGGGCATAGGCGATCAAACTCCCGGCCGCCGATCCTCGTCCGGGTCCCACCGGAATGCCGCGCGACCGGGCAAATTTGATAATGTCCCAGACCACCAGGAAATAGCCGGCATAGCCCATCTGGTTGAGCACGGCCAATTCTTCTTGAAGGCGGAGTTGATAGGCCTCAGCCGGCAGGCTCGTAGGCCGGGCCGCCAGGCGTGCGGCCAAGCCTTCCTTGGCCAAGGTTTCCAGGTAGATTTCATGGGTGAACCCTTCGGGCACCTGGTAGTGAGGGAGCGAAATGGTGCCAGTCGCTAGGTCCAACGCGCATTGTTCCGCGACGCGACAGGTGTTCAACACGGCTTCCGGGAGTTCGGCAAACTCCGCGACCATCTCGTCCGTGGACTTGACGTACAGTTGGTCGGTGTCGAACTTCATGCGGTTGGTGTCGCTTAACGTTTTGCCGGTTTGGAGGCACAGCATGATTTCATGCGGGCGCGCGTCCTCTTTTCTCAGGTAGTGGCAATCGTTGGTTCCGACCAACGGGATGCCGAGTTTCTTATGGATCTCCACGAGGCCCCGGTTGGCGATCAATTGATGATCGAGTCCATTGGCCTGGACTTCCAGATAATAATGGTCTTTCCCGAAGATCTCGCGGTACTGCCCGGCGGTTTGCACGGCTTGTTCCATGTCCCGTTGGCCGATGAGATACGGCACTTCTCCGCTCAAACAGCCCGATAGAGCGATGAGGCCCTCGTGGTGTTCCTGCAGGAGTTCCTTATCCATCCGGGGTTTGTAGTAAAACCCTTCAAGATAGGCTTTGCTCGACAGTTTGATGAGGTTGTGGTAGCCCTTGAGATTGGTGGCCAGGAGAATCAAATGATAATAGTCGTTATGGGCCAGCAGGCCTTCGCGTTGTTTTCGGCTTCCTGGCGCGAGATAGGCTTCACACCCGATGATGGGCTTGACCCCTTGGGCCGTGGCCTTTTCATAGAAGTCAATGGCGCCGAAAAGGTTGCCGTGGTCCGTGATGGCGAGCGCGGGTTGTTGAAAGTCCTGGACTTGTTTCAGAAGCGGCTTCAGTTGATTCGCGCCGTCCAGCAGGCTGTATTGGGTGTGAAGGTGCAGGTGAACAAATTGAGAAGACAAAGGGGGATCATCCCTTAGCTGACGACAGCCTGTCCTTCGACAGGCTCAGGACAGGCCTGATAGAGTTTCCCGGAGTCCGAAAAAAAAATTCTAACCCCGGGTCCGGGTGATGTCAATGAAAGAGCCCGTCTCCCCCGGTTTGCCGGCGGTGACGGGCTCCTGAACAGATGGAACGTGACGGTTATTTTCCCAGGCTCAGTTCGTATAACAAGGCCTTCCAGCCTTGCTCTTCCGTAATAAAGCCTTTGGGTTGAACCACGGGGAGCATGCCGGTACCCGGAACCCGCCCGGATTGACCCATGCTTCCGTTCTTCAGGATCCACATCAGTTCGCCGGGCTTTCGTAGCTTATGAAATTTCGGATTCGTGAAGTTGCGGGGTTGGATCGGCAGGTTCTTGGCGGCGGCGCCGTCGCCCTTGCCTTCGGGGCCGTGGCAACTCACGCACCCTCCAACACCCAGGAAGATGGCTTTACCTTCCGCCAGGATTTCCGGCGTCGCTTCAAATGGTGGTTTGACTTTCTTGGCTTTGGCTAACGCGCCGGCCGGAACCCGGGGAATCCTGATGTCGTATTCTCCGCCGGCCTGCCCGTATCCGGTCGGATTCACACTCCAGGCCACTCCTGAAAAACCCACACACAACCCGGCACTCAACGCGACGCATAACACACTTCTTCTCACGGCACTCTCCTCCTCGATGAGTTTATTAATGATGAAGGCCCCGGCGTGCAACAGTAACCGAGACCGTTTGCACTCTACCATTGCCGGCGAATTCCGGGCAATCACGCCGGAGTTGTCACCCCGTTGGGAGGCAAGGGAGGGTTTTGTGCCCCAAGGCACTCGGCGCGCCCGGCCGGTTGGTTAGCCGTAGCGGTGGGCTATGGTCTGCCCGCGCCGATCTGCATGGGGTTGGTGATGCTTCATGCCTGCACGGTGCTCACGGACGGCTCGGCCCGGACTTGCCGGAAGGCCACGCGGCTTTAGGTGACCGGCGCGGGATCACGGGCCTGACGATGAGCCTGGAGGGCCAGCGCCAAGAGCCGGATGGCACATTGACAAGTTAACGGACAAATATTAGTGTGGTAACAAAATTTATGATGGAACTAAAAATTTGATTGATGCGGAGGTTTTCTGTGGAATACACAAATGAGGAATTAAGCAACTACGTCAACCGGATTAAGCTCACCCAAGAGCAAAAATCGTCTTACATCCAGCAAATCGACAATTTGAAAGAAAATGTCATCAAGGCCGTGAATGGTATGGAGAACACTAAAGTAACGAGGGTAAGGAGAGCCGGGTCGTGGAAGAAAGGTACAGCCCTGGCCCCAAAGGGCGACTATCCTCTCGATATCGACATGGTGTTTTTTTTGGAACTTGAGGAAGATGCTTCATTTGACGCCACAGAGCTTCGGGACGAGGTCATTGCGGTATTATGTGCGGCTTATCCCAACAAGGAAAAATCAGATTTTACTGATGGCCAAAAAACTATCGGTGTTGTATTCAGGGGCTCCGGTCTTGAGGTTGATGTCGTGCCATTCATCCCCGAAAGAGGCAATACGACTTATGGCAGGCAACCCCGAAAAAAACTCAATTCTGGCGAGTTCAAAACTAGCGTTGACAAACAGTTGGAATTTGTAAGCGAGATAAAAGATAAGTGCTCGAATTTCACCTCTATTGTTCGTATCCTGAAAAATTGGAGAAACTACAAGGAACTAGAACTTTCCTCTTTCTCCATTGAACTGGCAGTGGCACACTTGATTAAGGAAGACAGAATATCTGCCGCTTCCATAAACCAGGCAGTTGTCACTTTCTTCGAGTTTTTCGGTAACGGCAATCCCATCGAAGTATATTTCTCGGGGGCTATTGGACCACAGGCGGGTAGTGCCCCGTGGATAGCAGACCCGACGAACAACGAGAACAATACGGTCAGGTTGTCTGCCAGTGAATGGGATGAGGTTGTGGAAGCGGCAGAATGCGGTTTTGAAACTATTTCTTATGCCCAGACCGTCCGAGAAGCCGGAATAACATTGGACTTGTGGAAAGAAATTTTTGGACCAAGTTTCAACATCCAGGAGTAATGCGAATGAGTACCATCACCCAAACATATACCCGAACGGATATCCGTAAAGTTTTCGAAAACTTTCAAGCAGACCTGCAAATGCTTGCTTTAAGAACGCAAGCAATGACAGTAGATCATGCCCAGAAGTGTGCCTATGACATCTGTCTAATGGCTCTAGAACAGTGTTTGAGATACGTTCATGTACAATTGCGTGACTCTCATGGAAATCTGGTAAGAGTTCACCGGTATTCCGTGAAAGACGACATATTATCAGACTCCCAACGACCAGGAGGTAATAGATGGCCCTGCTTGCCGGGCGGCACACTATGGGTGCTCATTGAAGACTCTGATAATCAAAAATTGGAAGCGCTTAAAAGATCGGGACGGTTAAAAATAAATTGGGGCCCCTCATACTGGTCAACAAATTATTCTGGAATGCGAAACGATGGGGCGAGGCTCTATTCCAGTAATAGTTACGGTTTACGGCGCGATACCTTCGTGACCTAAACAAGGTAAGACGATGGCACAAGATACGTTTGACACTCAACGAGAACTCCCAGCACGTGAGTTAGAAAATATTGCCGAAACACTCGTTGGCTTCGAGAGGCATTATGAAGCATTGAAGAATCATCTAATGGTAGTGTTAAGTCCCGATCATGTAGATGAGTGGAGTAGGAAATACCACAAACAAAATATTCCTTTATGCAAGGTAATCCAGCAAAGATATCCGCTCTTTCTTTTTAGCGGTGATGTTGGAACGGGAAAAACTGTCACAGCCGAATGTGCGGCAAATCGACTGGCTAAGGATATGGGTAGAGAAGGCTTTCTGCTCAAGCTGAGCACCCGCGTACGAGGTAGAGGTTTGCATGGCGAAATGAGTCAGCTTATACAGGATGCGTTTGAGAATTTGACAACTCAAGCAGGCAAAAAACGCCTCTCATTTCTACTGATAGATGAAGCCGATTCCATTGCATCGTTTCGGTCAATGGAACAAATGCATCAGGAGGAAAAGGCTGCCGTCAACACACTGATCCAAAAGATTGACGAAATTCGCCAAGTCGGCGGCCGGGCAGTTGTGTTTCTGTGTACGAATCGAGCACACGTCATTGATCAGGCTATCGTTAGACGGGCTGCGTTACACGTGGAATTTACTCGCCCGAATAGAGAAGAGTGTCTTAAATTATTGACACATGATCTTGAAGGAATAGGCTTGACACCGGAAGAGTTAAATGAATTAGCCTCCCTAACTTCAGCAGGCGGGCATTACGGGGATAATGGCTATACATTCTCAGATTTTCGATTGCGATTTCTTCCCGAAGCTCTTGCTCGATCCTTTCCAGACCGGGCGCTGACATTCGGCATTTTAAAAGAAACAGTCCTAGCTGTAAGACCGAGCCCTCGAATTGACTAACATGCAAGCCGATGATGTGAAATCAAACCAGGAACTTCTCAAAAAAATGAGAGGAAAGGCCGAGCTTTGCCGATTCTCTCACTCGGAACTCAAAGACGAATATTCCAGGCGCCGAAATAGGAAAGAATTTTCTGTGGTTTTCTTGTCGGTAATATTAGTTGCACTCGTCAATTTTTATTTTCGAGAAATGCTTAAGGGTGATTTTGTTTTATCCCTTATTTGGATTTTACCCTTGGTCACAACGCTGCTACAGA